>MDSV01010080.1_pt1 | contig 22523 bp, 25 predicted proteins | sample 810851 | NCBI WGS metagenome assembly MDSV01 (sample SAMN05326640, study PRJNA326480) | marine metagenome | isolation source: seawater | place: Atlantic Ocean: North East | collected 2012 | reverse complement strand
TATCACTCATTTCGCCGGCGTCTTCCATTTTCCAGCAGTAAGAACATCCATCCGGACGTTCTCCTTGTAGCATTTTAAATCTTTGGTCTAATTTTTCTACGGTGTTGTGCAGTGCCGCTGGATTTTTTTCCAGTTGCTTTGCATCTATGTTGTGCAATGGCGGATGATAACATGAATTCGTAAGACCTGTTGGCAGATGCAGTGACGTCTGGTTCCATTTGGCCAGGCACATGGTAGGCGAAACCTTTTCTAATTTCTTTTTGGCCTTTAGAGCATCTATTTTGTAACTACTTGTACTCACGATCTTGCACTCCTGTATTCTTGTGTGGCGGATAGATGTATTTTATAAACTTGCTTTGATACTCATCCAGCTCTGCCACTGGTAAATCTATTCTCTGTCTGATGCTTTCGCCATACAGTTTTAGATCTTCGTCAATTTTATCATGCACTACTGCATTTTCATATAAGTCTACCATTTTATCTAGGTCTCTGACCTGTATCCATTCGTTTGTGTCAACTGTTGTCGAGTAACAACCCATTCTCGCACCCAACATGGCATACTTGCCATTATGCACATCTGCTCCCACAGTCATCCACGTGCTTAAAATTCTTAAATTAGGACCCCATATTTTTTTCATGAAGTCTTCTGGTTTGATGTGTTCACCTTGATTCAAGCTCATCTTGACTCCTTCCCTGTAGCCTGCTATCCAGGCCTGGAAAGGTTCACTGTTTATGACACTTGTTGAATAACAGTTGTGTAAGTTTTCATGTTTCACTGTCCAACAAAAATCTATCTCTGCTTTTTTCTCTTTTGCGTTTTCGTGTGTGTGCATATTGAGGCAAGTTTCCTTGTCCCATCCAACTAGGCCACCATTGCCATACACAAGGTTGTTGATGCTGTTTCTTGCTCTCCATCTGTGTACTGCTTTTCTATCAGTCTTCTCAAAGTCTAACGTTTGTAACAAAAAACTTTCGTCAATGATGTTATCTCCGTCAACTGATATGAAAAAATCTGTTTCTGCTTTTTCCGCCGCGGCCTTGTGTGCTGAATCAAATCCTTTTACGCCATCCACACGTTTGGCCCATGGCACTTTGCTTAATAGGTCTGCCCAGTTCTCTTCCTTGTTGGGTTCCATGTAACTGATGTACACAAAATCTAGATCACTTACTCTCGTCTTTAGTGCCATGAATATCCCTCCTTGTCTGCGAACACGTAGTTGAATGCTATGCTGATCCTGTCAACGTCTGTGTCGTTCTCTTCTACTCTGTGTGGTTCTAGAGCACCAAATATATGAACTGCTCCGGTCTTTGGAACAATTTTGTGATCACCAAACACTATACAACCATGATCAGCGTTTGCCTGGATGTAAATAACACCGCTGAGAATTGCCTCTGGGTGTACGTGTTCAACATTGTATCCACCTTTGGGACTTATGTTAGTCCATATACCTGCTAGTTTTAATTTTGAATATCCTTCTTCTTTACATATTTGATCTATTTTGTCATTCAGTCCTTTGACTAATTTGTTGTACTCGGCACAATGAGATACAGTGTCAGTCATTAGATTTGTTTGCCATCCCGAATAATTGCTTTTTTTACGTCTCTTGGTCTTGTCTTTCCCTATTTCATACACATACCTAACAAGCTCTTTCCAGTCAACTCCCCATATTTCACTGGTGTGTATTTTGTTGTATGAGGGCAAATCTTTGGGGAAGTAGGGATCATTGTACCACAGTTTATTGCCATATGTTGTTCTAACAAAATTTTTATATTCAACTTTTATTTCAGGTGGAGGTTTCCTAACAACTTTTCCACCTTTCATTATGAAAGCGTCTGCACCGTGTTTCAATATCTCCTTATGCATTTCAAAATCCACTTCTGTTTTTGCTCCGTCTATTTCCACAGCAAAACTGTTAGGTCTTACAGACGGTTTAAAGTTTTTAAGAGCTTCAAAAAGTTCTGACATCTAAAGCCTCCGTCATTTTTTTGTCTACGTAGTGCCAAACTCTGTTGATACGTTGACTGCCTACAACTATTTTGTCTTTGATTCTCATAGGAATAAGATAATTGTTTTGATCTCTCAACCTTTCTACTCCGTTAATTGCAGGCTTATGGTGTATAAACTTGAACCATGGAAAGTCTATCAATTGCTTATTTGTTGGATCTAGTATTCTATAAGCAAGTGCGTACACAACATCTGTGCTTGGATACTCATCGTGACAATTTATTAAACACGTGTTGCGTATTTCAATCCAGTTCTTTGTTATTGCTTCACAAGTTTGATAAAAAGTTTGTGCCATGATGCTCTTCCTGAAATAGCTCAATCCATTATAAATGTTTGGCAAATTGTTTCTTAAAAATAACTGCCTGTATCTTACATCTTTTATTGTACTGTCCTTGTAATTTTTGCAATCTACACTGAACACAAGATCATGCTGACAAAGATAATGCCACCACCAATCAGTGTTATCTGTCCATAGCATATCTGCTTCTAATTTTATCGTATGGGTAAATGGTGTCAGTTGGAATGCTTTATACTCGTTCGCCCATTTAATTTTGTGATCTGCACTTTCATCTTTTTTAACTGTCCTAACAACATCAACATATTGTGATGTAAATTTAGTTTGTTCATCTGTGATAACACATATCTTATTTTCTTTATTGTGCCTTTTTATAGATTTTGCAAGTTCAATAGAGCATCTTACATAATCACTGCTAGTGTTATTTTGACAGAACCAAACAAAGCCTTTAGACATTATACAACTCCTTGTCTATAATATGCACATCTTGATCTTCTACAAAGTTAATTTTATTATCGTACTTGAAAATTATTCCATTATCTTTTATCTCTAAGACTTTTGCAATACCTGGAAGTGTTGGCAAGTTACCCGGAAGGAATTTTTGTTGAGTGTGGCCATTTACTTGATTCAATGCTATTGTAAATGCATAGTCATTCCTAAAATTACGGAAATCTATTCTGTACAAATCACAAAAATATTGGTAGTGTTTTTTTATGTACTTGACCATATCAAAAATACTTTTTGCCCTTTGGGTTTTTTCGAACACAATCACTGTTGCCCACAGCATGGGTATTACTGAATTGTTTCTAAAATTGTATACTCCCTTGTGTGTCAAATCATGTATTTTGTCGTGTATTAGGAAATCGTCGTCTACTTCTAAATATGTTAGAAGCTGATCCGTAAAGGGAAAGTAATCACAATCTATCAATATAGTTTTGTCATACGGTGACAAGTCATAAGCATGACATCTATCTAAGTTATTCCATTCTTGTCCCATCCTTTTATTTCCCTTTGCGTGGTCATGTAAAATAAAATTAATAAAACCCATTGGTTTGAATCTTTTATACGTTTCGAAATTGGTCACTATTGTTATTTCTAATTTTAAATTTTTTTTGATGAGTCTTACACAGTGTTCTGCAATTTTATGATAATCGCAGGTGGGCGTGTTAAAACAAAACAACAATACACCCTTCTTCATACTATCTCCTTTTTGCAAATGATTCGTGTGTCTGGTGATAGGCGTTCAGTGTTTCTTGATTTTTCTCTATTAGTTTGTTGATGAATTCAGCAGGATCTTTTATCTCACAAGGATTTTTGTTAGAGTCAAGCACATAGAAACTGTCATGATGTTCTTTCAGTGTCTGCACAAGACAAATAGTCTCTGCATCTGCACGGAATAGATGTCCGTTGTATGCAAAGATTTGCCGTGACTCTGCTTTTTCCAGTGCATTTTTCTTTGCCACTGATATATCATAAGATAAGTCCGCTGATTTTTTTAGTTCGCCAATATCCATACCACAATTATACAATAATTATGTGATTGAATCAACTGGTAATTTATTTTTGGATCTTAACCGTCTGTTGCGTTTGATACTTCTGCTTGAGCTGACTTTGTGATTGTAGATGCAAGTCCTTGTGTGTCATTTGGTGACAGCACAAAAGTCTCTACTCTACATTGTCCAACTCTGTCTGGAGTTGCATCAACTCCATCTGTGTTACCGCCTGTGTAAGTGGCCTCACCTGAACCGTCTCTTGAGTCAGATTTGACTGTCATTGTTACCGCTGTACCTACTGCCGCGTTAAGTTTTGCAGAAATTTCTATGTAATTTGATGTGTAAGGTGAAGTTCCTTCAGTAAGTTTTATTAACACTGTGTAGTTGTCGTCTAGATCATGGAAACCATTTGCTAAACCATTTGTTGTCAATGTCTCACCTGAACCTGATCTTGTAGTTGCGGCTCCACCTATGTCTAGGTTACCTACTGCCGCAAATAATGTCGTCCAGTTTGTATCCTTTGTAGTTGCTCCGCCACTTGTTCCACCGTTACCTGTTCTGCTTGTTACTACTCTAACTTTTCCACCTGCGTTAAAGAACCATCTCATTGTGTTTGCGTTTGTAAAAGATACTGATTGTTCTACTGTGAAGTTTGTTGTCCAGTTACTAGATGAGTTTGATGTTGTCAAAGCTGATGATGTAGTTAGTGCTGTTGCACCTGTTGAGCTACCTGCTATTGCCGCCGCCTGGGCCGCTAGGTCAGTGATCAATGCGGCTCTTATTGCTATTGACTCACCTGCCGCTATCGCTTGAGTGGTTGCGTTTAAACTGACGTTAGTGTGATTGGCTACGTTTATTAATCCATTGAATAATAAATTCCATTGTGCCGCTGTGATCTTCTCACCTGCAACCGCCACTGGAATGTGTGTTTGTCCCCAACCGTATACAGTTGAACCTGTACCCGCAAAGTGGTTGTATCCAAATGGAGATGTTGAACTGTTTACAAATACATTGTATTCGTCATCTAAAATTGTATCACCTGCCGCGTATGCCATACTGCTATTTAACTCCTATCACGCACTCTGTTAGTGCTGTTTCTTCATTATATTTATGCTTAATTATTCTTCCAAGCACGTTAAATTGATTACACTCGTCTGCATTTGCCACTCTAGCTTCGCCGTTTCCTGCAGATACTATACGATCTCCTGCGTTGCCTTTACCAGATATCTTCACAAATACTCTCCCTTTGAGTGCTATCATAGGGTGTGTGTCATTGCCACCCGCTTTTGAATTCATTAAAAATGCTGGTGAATCAGATACCACACCAAACACTGCATCTGACAGTTCGTCCATGCATTTAGTAACTTCTTCAGATCCACCTAGTATCACAACTTCTCCCTTAGATACCGGTACGTCTGTGGCATATCTTTCTGCCAAGTCAGCATACATGGCCGAAGTTGTTGTTGCGTGTACTATGTTTGCTCTGATATCAACTAGTGTAGCGGCAGATAGTTCGTCGTCACCGCCTCCTGATTTGTAGGCCGTCCAAGCACCACCGGAGTTTCCGTATATCGTTGTGCCGTCATCAGCAAACGTTTCATCCCAAACCCAGTACAAGTCTTGTTCAGTTGCTACAGATGTTGAACCTCTGTTAACTTTTAATCCAGTGAAATTAGGCATACCACTATTAGATGATATGTTTCTGTTTAATTCTATGATATTGTCTTCAATTGATAACGTAGTAGTGTTCATTGTGATCTGATTACCTTCTACGTATAAGTCACCTTTGACTCTAACATCACCACATGATGGCAGTTCAAGCCTTCCGGTAGCACCAACCAAGGTCATTAAAGTTGTTGTTGTTCCGCCGTCGTTTACTGTGAACGCAATATTTTTATCCTCTGTTGTCTGTGCTATTGTAAGGTCATCACTGGCTATTGTAAATGTTATGTCTGATCCCGCACCTAGCGTAAGTGTTGTGCCGTCTGCTAGTACACCAAGTGTTCCTGATGTTGTGTCATTGGCGTTGGCTCTTAGATAGTTTGCCGCCGCAACTCCACCTAAAGAATCTGAATCTGTTGATGTTCCTCTAAATTTTGCAGATGTTACAGTCGAAGATAGTTGTATACCTTGCGCCACAGTTGAATATCCAGCCGCTATCAATGCCGCACCTTGTGTCTCTGAACCCGATGGCGTAAATGCAAGATTGGATACTACTCCAACCACGTTGTCATTTGCTACTAATTTTAAAATATCTCTACTAACACCTGTATTGTCCTCTACAGAATCTACCACTGCATTTGTCACACCCGAACCTGCAACTGACGTTGGTCCTATCAGTGTCCATGCGGATCCTGTGTAAACATATAATTGTGTGTTTGCTGTGTCGAACCAAAGGTCACCTTGTACCGCATCAGTAGGTGCTGTCAGTGAATTTGTTGTCGATCCCACTGGTTTGAATTTTGTACCAGTGTAGACATTGACCTGTTTGTTAGTTTGGTCAAACCAAAGTTGACCTTGAATTTTGTTTGTTGGTGCAGAAGTGTTGTTAAAATTTTCTAATAGTGCAACAAGGTTCTCGTTGAGCTTCTCCCCAAATCCTGCATAACCTTTTCCAAAAAGTGTAAGATCCGTAGTTGAAGTATCGATAGTACCGTCTGCTAGTGTGACTAACAATGTTCCAAATGTGTTGTTAATTTTATATGCCATTATTTTAAAAATCTATCCCTTGCTTCAACAAACAATGTTACGTCTCCGACTAGTTCTAAAACTGCTTCTCCCAATGCATCGCTATTGATAGACCATGCCAAAGTGTTTTTTTCTTTGATTGTAAGATCATTCTCAATAGCATTATTAAGATAATCTGCACATTCTTGTTGACTAATCATTATTGCTCCTATTCTTTGCAATTCTTTCAGGTCCCATTCCCCATTCGGCTTCAAGATTCCCGCATAGCTTGACAATAATTGCCGCTATATCTGGTTTCATCCATGTCTGTAAAAGCCAATTCTTGTTCGGCCATGTGTTGTCCCAAATCCCTGAATCTCCTATTTCTTTGATCCTAGCATTTAGGTATTCTTGAACTTCTGCTTTTGTTGCCATATGAATGTTTCCTTATGCTTATTTATTAGAGTCGTTGGTGCTTTTAGTTTTGCTTATTTCTGCAGAACTTATCCAATCTAAATTTTTGTATTTTTCCTTGTTTAAATTCATAACGTACTGATTTACATTGTTTTCAACTAACTCCATGTCGCCGTGATTGGTATATAATTTTTCTAGGGCTTTTTCTGCCGTATGAGTAATAATCATTTCTATGTTTTTAGAGCTGGCCAATTCTTTGACTGCTCTAAGACTCATTTTCATTGCTTTAAAAAGTGTCATTTTGCCAATATCTGGATTGGAAAATATACCGTACATATACCCAAATTTAACTTGCTCGTTCAAGTATAGACCCAAAGCACAGATAGGCTGTTTGTCTTCTACTATAATGCCCTGTGGCGGTAGCATTTCTTTTGGTATTTTAGACTCCCAATTACGTGCCTTGCACCATTTTTCCAGTATAGGATAATCCTGGTCTAGATTCCATAATCTATATTTCATATATGGTTAATTGTATTATTTTTTATTAAGTGTGTCAACGATATGCTTGTCGATCTTGCTTCCGTGTTGGTAACATTCTTCAAAGTATTTCTCACCTATTGATTTTAAACCTTCTTGATCAACACCATCAAAATAGTCTGTGAATAAAATACCATTTATAGAGATTCTTCTATTTTCACAGGCAAAGATATAAAGAGTGTGTTCGTCGTCACCTAAACTTACGCCATGTTTTGAATCTCTAACTTTTACCCAACTATCATCTTCGTTCACCAGGTGATTTCCTGCAACTTTTATTCCTTTATAATCATGTAAGTCATTGCCTAAAAATTTACCAACTGCAAAAACTTTACCACCTACTGCTACTTCGTCACCTAAGTCAACTTCTTGAATAGGTTTTACAGAACCGTCCATCATTGACACCAATGTGTCTGCCATAAAACAATTTGAGCTGTTATCTCCTCTAGAGTAAACAACTTCAACTCCTCCGATTGTACCCCATGATTGTCTACCTATACCTTTAGCTGGTTTGGCTGTTCTGCCTCCACCTTCACCACCTGCGGCTTCTACTGACGCTGACGAGACACCAGCAAGACTTCCTTCTACACCATCTGATCCTGAAGTTGTGTTACCTGTTGCGTCTCCAAACGCGGCAAAGTTTATCTGGAATAAAATGTCTTTTGTGAACACAGACTTCCACACACCAGATACTTTGTAATATCCGCCAGTAATTTCTTTCCATACGCCGGCTACCTTGTTGTAAATGTTCGTGATGTCTTTCCACCCACCACTTGCAGTAATGCTATAACTGTAGGCTTTGAAATTATGTGTTGATGTGCTGGCATCAATATAAGTTAGTTGAAGTGTCTCATTTGCCACCAAGCTACCTCTAGTGTAGGTCAGGTGATCCTTTGTGATAGTTGTTAGTGTTTCGTTGGTGCTCGTAGTCTCTGTTACTCCGTTTTTTATTACGATAAGGTCCTGGTCCGCGAAGCCACCTTCATTGTGTTGTTGCCAAATGTCGACAGTTGATAATGGTGGATCTATGACCATCCAGAAAGTATGATCTTTTTTCTCTGTTCCTTGAATTATGTTATTAAAATATCCTAAAATAGTGGGATTGTCGTTAAGGGTAGATGTGTAACTAGTAGTCACTGGATCTACATACACTTTAGATTCTCCGTCTATTGTAAACACTAATACTGCCATACCGTCCGCACCACTGCCACCATCTGTGCCACCTACTGCTTTGCCGGTTACGTATCCTGTTGTAGACGTGCCTCCTGGTGATTTGCCTGAGCCATCATCTTCTGATCCTCCACTTGGCACTTTGTTAGAACCTGAGAATCCTCCAAAAGCACCAATGTCACCTGTGTCTCCTGACCCACCTTTACCGCCGGCCATTCCTCCACCGCCTGCACCCGCACCACCACCATCGCCTTCGTGCGTGGCACCGTTCTCACCTAGTGTAGCTGGTGTTCTTGCTGTTGAATCATCTTGGTTTGCACCTTTTCCTCCAGTTGATAAGGCACCAGCACCGCCGGCTCCTCCACCGCCTCCTGCTAGTGCTAAAACTTCTTGGTCTATGGCCGAACCCGAGCTGTACACAGTAACCACTGTTGCACCTCCGCCACCTGCTCCTGAACCTGATACTCCAGTCGGTCCTGAGTTTCCGCCTGTTCCACCTGAATAATTTGTAAGGCTTTTTCCGTTAACTCCGCCGGCTACGTTTTGTCCTTGTTGTCCTCCGCCTCCGCCGCCGCCAACACTTACTGAAATATATTTTACACCTGCGTAAGATGACATATCTATATCTACTTTTGATACAAAATGTCCTGCGGCTCCGTCACCGCCTTTACCTCCGTAGTCTGATCCACCAGATCCGCCACCGCCACCCCATAGGTAGCAAGTGAGCAGTGTAGTACCGTGAGGCACTAGTGCAGTTTCTACTCCACCACTGTATTGGAATTTTTTAGTAATTACTGGCACGGGATTACGACTCCCTTACGAACCAAAAGTCTCCGTTGGAACCACCAGACGGATTTGATGTTGAAACTGTTTTTGCCGAACCGCCCCATAGGTTTCCAAATGTTGCCACTTGTCCTATAGTTGGCACAGTAGTATCGCTGGTATCTGTTGATGCTATTGCGGAACCAACCGCTGACATCTCTACACCTGCTACTGTAAAAATACCAGATGAATCTGTCTTAATCAATAGTCCTTGGCCTGTTGCTCCATTTGTCGTAGCATCAGTTTCTCTTATTACTTGTGAATAATTTCCGGCTTCTCCTGCCATCCATCTGTTTGTGCCTACTTCATAAAATAATCTTGCGTCGTTAGTGTCGCTTGTTTCAACAATAAGTCCTGCGTCTACTTCAGAATTTCCTGTGTTTACTTTTATAAAAGCATCGTCAACGTTGACAACACTAGAAGAGGATGAATTGTATTCTCCAGATATGTTTAAGTTTCCTGTTATTGTTACATCACCAGTGATTGCCATAGCACCTGAAGAGCCTGTTATTGCTAATCTGTCTGTTTGCGTACCACTTGTATTAGTTGATATTGTAAAATTTTTGTCTTCTGAAGTTTGTGCTAATATAACATTGTTGCTAGATATTTTAATTTCTAATTCTTGAGATCCACCAACAATTACACCAGTGTCGTTGTCAACTGTTATAGCACCTGTTGTTGTGTCTGAAGCGTCTGCCCTTAAAAAATTTTTACCTGCAATGACTGTACCTGATGTGTTAGTTGCAGTTGGGTCTACGTCTAGTGCTGTTGCAGAAGTTGTTTGACCTGAAAATATAGCAGACAACGTTGAGTTCAATGTGATACCTGCGTAAACTGTTGCAAATCCAGTCTGTGATACTGTTGGAGTGAATGTTGAACCTGAAAGCATGGCCACCCTAACGTTACCAGCATACATGGAAGAAACAACTTTGTCGCCTCCTGAACTAGCTAGTGTCTCAATCAACCAACCTGATAAAGTTTGTGTCTTGTTGTATACCGGACCTACAAGTAAAAATTCAGATCCTGTGTATACCAATACCTGGTCAAGGTCTGTGTCGTGGTGTAGATCCCCTGCCGATGGGGCAGTTGGTGTTGCCGCTTGTGATATTGCTCCACCTGTGGGTTTAAATTCTGAGCCATCATAAACTTTGACTCTGTTTGTATTTCTATCAAACCAAATTTCACCTGTCAATGGTGATGATGGTGCGGCTGTTGATGCCGAGTTTTCTAATAATTTTATAAGGTTTTCATTCAACAATTCTCCAAAACCTGAGTAACTTTTACCAAAAAGTGTCAGGGTAGTTGAAGTATCTATTGTGCCGTCCGTTATTGACGCGACTATTGTTCCGTCTGTTTTGTTGATTGTATATGCCATGTACCAATATTTATACGTTGTCAAAGATATGTTGTAGTGTTTAAAATGCCCATAAATAAATGTACTATGGCAATCAGAGTACTTTTAACATATGAAAAACAGGCAGAAACTGGAGAATTCATCGATATTCCGGAAGATGTTATCAATCTACTGAATCAATACAAAGAATCAGGAAAATTAATAGGGTATTCTAAGGACGACAGCCAGACAAACAAAGTTGTTTACACAATCGACTGGAAAGAAGAATCAGGCAAACAGGAATTTAGACAAGAAGGTGAAGTGATCAATTTTGCAGATAAGGCCGAAAAGCACAACTACGAAAATAGAATACAAGCTTCTTTAGACGAATTCTACGTCTAATTTTTTAGGCAAATCAATATCATTTACTGTACACGCAATAGTTTGCCAACACTTTTTCAACGTTGGATTACAGGTAGCATACCAACCCGGCAATACACTATATCCTAGCTCTGGATCTAATAATGCTGTGACACGTTCTATGCCTCTTCTTTTTTTCTCTGCACCTATCGAATAGAAACAATTTAAGTTTTTACCTTTTGCCCATCTAGTGTGTGCTGGAATAAAGTAATCAACAGCTGGTCTGATTTTCTCTACTACATTTTTATTAAAACTTGTTTGCCTGTATTGTTCAAAGGTGAATAATCTATCTGCCACCCTGACTAGTTTGTCGCTGTATTTGTAGATGCCTGCAAAACTTATAACGTCATTGCCTTTTTCCAAAATATGAAACTGCAGATAATTGTTCCATCTTTTTTCCATTTTATCTGCTAAGAAATTTTTTGCATTTGGATGGTCCGTGGCACTTGCTTGTTCAAACAATGGTGCAATCTCTGAAAACGTTTCTACCTGTCGTAAAGTGCAATTTTCCATAAATGCCTTTTTGTTCCACCATTTTCTCGTTTGTGATTTGTTGCTTTATTGTTGTAGATTATTAATTCGCCTTTACGCCATTTGTGTCTGTAAATTCTTTTGGGATCATATAACTTTTGTTTAATCATTTGCATTTCTGGAAGTTCGTTATAGGCTTCGCAGTAATACACGTATGGTCCTGATTTATCCTCTTGAAATAAATTGTGTTCTATGTTCCTATACTTTCTACGAAACCATCTTCTTTCAGTTTCACTTCTAAAGTGATATCCATATTGGTCGTCGTGTATGAATCTATCCATATCAAATTTTACTTTCATATTTTTATATTTTTGATAGTATTCATGTATATCATCACATATCCTACTGTCTACAAATAAAGTGTTACCAGCGTCTTCGTCCATGTCTACCGAATACAGAGCAACGTACTGTGGTGGATTTTCAGAATATCCTTTGTCTATGTGCCATTCGAGTTCAGTATTGCCTTTTAAGTTTTCCTTGGCTTTTGCCCGTTCATCACTTACAATGTTTACAAACATTTGATCCATAGGATCTTGTGGCGCAGGTGTAAAACTTTTTTCTAAAAAATTCCAAATATCAACCTGACTGCAAGGCACATTTTCAATTACAACACAATCTATCTCGTTGTTAATAATCGGCTGTGCGTTTCGGTTCTTCCACTCTTGTCTTTTGTGTTTCATATATTTTTCCATAGTATTCAAAGAAAGGTTCGATAGTACCCTTGTCTGTAAGTATGCCTCTTCTTTTGCTTGTTGCTAAAGGCAATCCGTCGTCGTCTATTGTCCAGTCTGTAACCTTACCGCCAATTTTACCTATCTTAGATTGAAAATAAACCATACAAGTATTTTTTTCTAATACGCCATCTAACATAAAATTAGGTATAATTTTTTCGTCAGTAAATTTACCAAACTCTTTCTTTATAATTCTTATTAGTTCATCTATGTTAAATGAATAGGTGTCTAAATAATTTCCCATTTTTGCAACAGATTTAATCCTTATAGTCAAAGGATAACTTGCTCCTACTTTCCTATCATATTTTTCACATAAACTTATGATGTGTTTTATAAGAGGATTAATTATATGTAAATTAGTAGGATCAATTATAATATTGATATGAGGTACTATTTTATGTTTTATACAATATTCTAATGCTCTTTTTTTGAGAGTAGCGTACTTGCCATTATCAAATCTTTTGTAGACTTCATCATCAAGCCCTCCGTTCATGCTCAATCCTAAAAAGTTTAATCCGGCTTTTTTTAATTTTATTACGTAATCTTCTTGTCCTAATTTTAAACCATTTGTTAATATCTGAGGACGGTGCTTATATTTTCTAGCAATCTTGATCATATCAAATAAGTTATCGGCCAGTGTAGGCTCAGCACCTATGAATCTTATATCACAGCGTCTTGGTAGTTTGCTTATTGCTTCTTCAAATTGGACTATGTCAACATCTGCAAACTTTGGATTGTTAAGCATATCTCCGAGATAGCAATTTGCACAGGCCATATTACATTTGTAAGTGGTCTGTATAGATACTATTTGAAATGTGTTATCTTGTGGTTTCATTTGTAAAATACTTATAGTCCTCCCATTTGTCTGGAATATTTGCGGCATGGGTAAAATGCACTAATTTTATATCAGGATGAAATTCACCTCCTAAATACAGATAATTGTTTCCTGTTATTTTTTTATACTTTGCACTTATTTCAGATTGCCATAAAGACAAAGACTTTCCTACCACGTCGGTTGTAGCACACCACCTGGCCACCCAACTATCAGGAATAAGTTTAAGTTCTAATCTTTCATTTACTGAATCCTCAACAAAATATTGTTCTCCGTTTATTGGGCCTCTTGTCACTTTGTTTTTGATGTAATAATTTTGCCAGTAATCGATGTCCTTCATAAATTTGTTGTAGATATATTTGCAATCAGTTGGATAGTACTTGAAGAACCCTCCATTTAAACTATATCCTTCTTTTTTTGTATCTCTCCACCATCCCGGTATTGACAAAAACTCGCCACGTTTGACAGGATATTCGAATATTTCTTTGTAATCGTTTATCAACAACATATCGATATCCATTACACACACAGGTTCATCTAGGTCTGTGTTCATTGCATACATCTTATTCCACTGCATTAAAACTTGTGGATGGATTTGCTTTCTAATCCATACAAACTCATACTCTGGCAGTTTCTCTTCCAAGTATTTTTCATATTCGGGACCATATCTGTTCCCTATTCTTACTGCAAATATTTTCATACAGGTAAATCACTCCAAAGATTATCCCAACTCATATTTCTCTTTTTTGCTAATTTGTTTAAATAATTTCTTGTGTTTTTTATTGTTTCATGATTAATACCTAATTTAAGTTCAGTAAAAAAATGTTTATTTGTTTCTTCAAAATGTTCATATTTTTTAAACAGTTTTTGTTTTTCACTTTGTTCTAGGTTCCTTATTGACAAAGTATTCCACTCTGGATTGTGTTCACTTATGTTTTCTTTGACGTATGAAAATGTAGTGACATCTAAATCAAAGTTTTCTTTGTAATATAATTTAATTTGCTGGAGGTCGTATACGTTAAGCAACGACACAGTCAAAGTTAAATGTATAATGTATTTTTTGTAATGTTGTAAATTAAGTTCAAATCTATCTACATCTATAGGATATCTGATGAACTTTAATTTGTCTCCAAAATGGTCACAAGATACTAATAACTTTACTTCGTTGTATCTATTCACAAGATCACTGAACTTATAATTTTTCCATTCAAGTTTTGTTAAGTTTGTTTCAATAATTAAGTTTATATTTTTTGCGGATTCACTTGGCATTTCTTCCAATAAAAGTTTCCAAAATTTAGGTATAGCAAAAGGCTCGCCACCTGTGATGCTTATAGTTCCTAACCTGTCGGCATTTTTAATTAAATCGTTTTTGAATAGATTATAATTTTCATACTTAACCCCTGGGTGCTTCCCCCAATCATCAGTATTGTAATTTAATTCTTTTAATTCTTTAGCTCTTGTTGTAGAGTTATATGGCAGGCACATCACACAAGATAAGTTACAATGATTGCCAAAATTTCTTATTCTTAAATTAATTTTTTTAACTTTTGTTGGTTGCCTTTGTTTTGCAAATCTAGTCCTTACGGATTCGCCAATAAAATGTTCTTGTTTGTAGCACATATTACACATTGAGATTTTCTCACCTGCTAACATCATTTCTCTAACCTTATCCATTTTTTTAGATAGGAAAAATTCTATAGGGCCTACTTTATCCCACTGGTTCTGTCCTTCAAAGAATTTTTTGGCTCTTGAATGTTCACTCCAACAGCAAAGGTCATATACGCCTGTATTATTACTATACAGAGTATCAAATGGCAGTGGACAATAGCTTCCGTTTTTTATTTCCATTCTACTATCTCGCTGACGTCTGATTTGTTTGGATTTTTATTGTAAGGCAGGCTTTCATCTCTATATCCTATACCTAACAAGAATGCTATGTTATCAAACCCTTCCTTCAACGGAGCCAATATATTTGTAAAGTTTGCAAGTGAATGAAAGTAACACTTACAAAAACTGGCGTGTAATCCCTGTTCGGCGGCTAGTAGTGTAGTACCATAACCGTGCATGGACGCAGAAATATACCATTGTTTACTATCATGGTAGTTTATAAGAAGTTTCCTATATCCTTTTTTCAGTTGCTTGTCGGTAGGATATCCTGGCTTTTGTCTATAAACAAGAAGATAGGGTGCAGTAACTTGATCGTTGAAACCAAATCCTTTGTACTTTGCAACGGCAGATTTATTTCCATCCTTCTTGTATTTTTCTCTTTGCTCTTTCCAACCATCATATAATTCTTGTAGCTTTCCTATATTGTCGTGTTCTACACCGCCGGGTGCAAAATCTCTCTTGGCATAGCCAGTTACAGTTTGTAAGGCAACTGATTGTTTTTCATCTGCGTGTTCTGGACCATATACATCTATAGAGTAGGCCCACATATTGTTCTTCACAGGTATAAGATCGTGTGCATCTTTTAAAATTTGCTGTATCTGACTTTTTTCTGGTACTTTGTCTTCTCTGAAGTGTGTAATATTTTCCCTAAACTTCATTAATTTTTTTAATTCGCTCATTGTTTTGCTCCTATCAACATGAATCTTGTATATTTTTCCATGTCTAATTCATACATCTTAACATTTTTTAAGTTGTCTTTGAATTTGTCTGCAAAGTCTTGCAGACTTGCTGAACAATTAATATGTTCATCTATTTCTATGTAATTGTTGCTTTGCAAAACAAATAAAGTTTCTTTTGGTGCTTTTGCTATTGTTTGATTTATAATTTCTTGTTCCATGTGCTCACAACTAGTGTTAATAATTATACTGAAACTTTTTTCTGCAATCTCTAGATCTTTAATGTCCATTTCAACAAATTCTATGTCGTTAAAAAACATTCTTCCTAATTTTTTAGTATATGGATCAAAGTCGTAGGAATAAATGTTGCGTATCTGCTTTACAGCAAAATAATTTTTGAGAAGCTTTGCAGTTAATCCGTACCATCCACCAAGCACTGCAATATCAATGCTGTCTTTTGTTTTATTTTTGAAGTGATACTCATAATTGTTTAAACAGTCAACTAACCATTTTTTGCATTTGTATTGGTTTTTATTGAAACAGTTTAAAACGTCTAGTAATCTTCCTGGATGCTTCTCGGTAATTACCTTTAGGTTTGTGAATATATCAATTGTGTCCTGGTTGTAGTTCATTATACTTCCCATTATACAACATTATTGAATTAGAATCTATGTTTTCTTTCCAGCTGGAAATTTTAGACATATTAAAACAAGTGTGTGTAAACCCTTCGTTGTATATAAATCTGTCTGTTGCTTGGTAAACTCTCAGATACATATCTCTCTTTTCCATAAATTTTTTGAATATGTGCCTTTGATCACTCCAACGCATAATGGATGTGTTTATCATTGTGTTGTTGTTTATTCTAAATTTAAAATCTGACTGAGGCTCTTTCCAATTACTTGCATCTAATACAGTTAGACCTGAAAAGTCATCTGCTAAAAAATCTATATTGTCATTAATTTCGGCATCAATATCAAAATATAAACATTTGCCAGTGTATTCAAATAGACTCATTTTGATAAACATACCTTTCAACACATTGTACCTTACAGGCAGATCGTACTCTTTGATCGGATTATCAGTAATGCAGTGAAATCTGTGTGGTATAGTTAGATGCTTGTCTATTTTGTTTTTAATGTTTTCAACAAAACTACGGTTGTATTTGTTTCCCCACAGACAAGTGAAGATGTCTATCATTATAACTCACTTTTTATTATATTATGGTATGCTATAATAGTATCCATTGGTGTTTTGGCCATACGGATTTTTTTCTTGGCGTCATTGTCTTGACAATCTTTTACAATAGGATCTTCAAATATTTTTATTTTTACAGCAAATAATTTTTCGTTGTGTACCTTATCGTCGTACTTCAATAAAAAATCAGTCAAACTTGTAAAAGTGTCGTCCTTACTTCTCATTTTAGCTTTGACCTGGGCATTTACTATGTCTTGTAACTTCCTATTTGTGATTTTTACTCTTTCAACTGTTGATTCTTGTAACTTATCAAGGGTGTACTCGTCCACTAGGGCCTTAAAGTCTGGATGATTGAAATCAGGTTCCAAATAATATGCTACTGCTCTCTCTCCTTCCTTGTATATTACTTCAATAGTTGAATTGTCTGCGTTTGTGTAGTACGCTTCTAAAATTTTTCCTGAAAAAACTGCCATTGTCTATCTCCTATGCTTTTAATATTTTAAAGTTGTATGTGTTTGCTGTTGAAGGTGTGCCATCTGGAAACTCCTGTGCCCTGTAATCACTTCCTGATACAGCTCTAGTTTGATAATCACCACTTCCCCCAGTTAATATTGTGTTCACCATTGATGAACCTCTCGTTGTTCCGCTACCATCTATGTTATAACGTAGAGTATATCCTGCACTTGACGATACAGCTTGATATCTCACTTGCTCTCCCATTAGATCACCTATCTCTGCCACAGAATACTGTTTCAAATCGTTGCTAGTGTCAACATATGTTGGTACAACAGATGGTGTAACTAACGATCCGTCTATTTGGTGTAGGTAATAGCTTGTGATTGTAGTTGGTTGATCTAAAGTTTCTGTTATTCCGCCGGCTGTGTAAGCAGATGTATCTGCTCTGGTATCTACAAACACCGGTGTCGATGATACCAATGTTGAACCAGTCACAGATGTTGCTGTTGATATGTGGTACGTACCACTTTGTGCAACTGTCAAATCACCTGCCGCCATTAAATTTATTGCAGGAATGGCAAAAGTGTCTATAAAGTCTGTTTGTGTCATGGCCTGTATCTGTCCTGATGCATTATAGTACACCGGAAATGTTACGCCAGAGTCCGAAGTGGGTGTTACAGAGCTAGTAGCCTGTGTAATTCTTTGATATGCCACTGTCACTGTGCTGGGTTCAGCGGTTGTTGATTCTGCTGGGAAGGCGCTTGATCCTGTTGACGCCGCACCTGCCTGTAATCTTGTGTCGTTGATCGAAGTTAGATTGCCGCCTGAACTACTTACTGATAATGTTACTGTTGGGCTTTGGCTGTAATAGTATATTGCAAGGTTGTACAACTCAGACAGCTGACTAGATTTCATCTCCTGCATCTGGTCTCCGTTCCAGTATAGGGGTGTTCTGGCTGTCATGGCCTACGCTCCTGCGCCGTATATCGTCTTTAAAACTGATCCTGAGGAGTTTAAAATTTGCAAAGTCACTAATGATTTTAACATATCTTTAGTTACTGTGTCAGTGTCACCTGATGTAATCACCGTACCTGTAACATCTGGAAGAGTTATTGTTCTATCCGCTGTTGGATCGGCCACAGTAAGAGTAGTTTCGTTAGCATCGTCAGTACTGCCCTCAAATACGAGCGTTCCGTTTTGTGTTAATGATAAACTAGAAAATGATGATGCTCCTGACCCTGTAATTAATCCTGAAAATGCTGTGGCTGTGACTGTACCGTTTACTTGTAAAGCCGTTGATGGTGTAGTTGTTCCAATACCTACTCTGCTTTCCGAGCCATCTATTGTCATTACAGTTGTTGTGCTACCACCATCGTTGACTTTGAATGTAAAGTCAGTATCCGAAATAATATTTGAAAATATAACACCTGTAGTGTCGACACTTACTGACAAATCACTGTCAACACCAATAGTTAATCCTGTGTCATTTACTATTCCTAGTGTTCCTGAAGTTGTGTCATTCTGCGTTGATCTTAAAAAACCAGTTGAGGCTATTCCGCCTAGTGCGTCTGCGTCTGTGGCAGTTCCGTTAAACTTGTTACTTGCTAATGCTGTTGATAATGTGATACCTTTTTTGATAGTGGCAAATCCAGTTAAAGATATCTTTGGTGTAAATTCTGTTGCTGATATAACTGCAACCAATATATCGTTGTTGTACAGGTATGTTACGTTTTGTGATTGATCCTCTGAATCTAAAATAGTCGCATAAGAAAATCCTGACAACGTACCTGTTGAGCTTGGTGGTCCAACCAAAACACTTTGCGTACCATTGTAGTAATAAAATTGTCCTGTGTCTGAATCAATCCATGTGTCACCTGCCGCCAAGTTGTCTGGTGCAGTTGATTGATAAGGAGACGTACCTGTTGTTTGGAACGATGTTCCATTGTAAACTTTTAATTTACTGGTTCCACTGTCCCACCAAATTTGTCCTGCTATAGGTCTAGATGGTGCAGAACTGTTACTAAAGTTTTCTAAAATGTGTAGAAAATTTTCAGCTATAAGTTCACCATATCCTGCATAACCCTGACCAATTAGACTTAGGTCTGTTTGTGTGTTTACAACACCATCTTGTACTGTAAATTGGTTCGGTGATGCTGAACTGTTAGTTTTGTTTACTATGTAAGCCATCTATTAGTATCCTGTGTTACCACCTGATGTTGTTCCGCTGACTACGTTTGAAGTTGACAATGCAGTTGAACTAGTTTCAGTGAAAGTTGTTAAACTTTGTACTCTTAAAGTGTAATCAATCTGTATCAGTCTGTTTAATGATTTTTGTACCGGGTGAAAAACAACGTGTGTTAACAATTTGTTTGTTGCTCCATTCTCTGTTCCTTCCCATGATTTTAATCCTAGCTCATCAAACACATAGTCACCGTTAAAATTTGTTGTGTTATCAAATGCTTCCTGTCCTGTCGGCTCCCCGTAATCTAATGTACAAGTAACTACTATGTCTGTGAACTTGTTTCCTGCTGTGTGTCGCACTTCCATCTTGTTTCTTGTTGTGTCTTTGTTTGTAGTTGAATTGTCATCTATCACTTTGTAATATGTTTGATTGTACAAAGTTGCATTTGACCCTGTTGAATTTGGTGTTAGGTAAGTGATTACTCCAGTTGGATCGACGGATGTTCCACCATTACCTAAAGCCATTTCGTGTACGAAGCCTGTTGTTTTGTTAGCTAATGAATTTGCTAACGCTTGACTCATATTTTCGTAATGAATAGCATTCCTTTTGTCTACCATTACTTCGCCTGTTTCTGGATCAAATATCTTGATATGACCTGTCATCATTACTCCGCTTTGATCTTGAGGCTTTTGAGTTTCTTTTTCTGATTCTGTTGTATTAGTATCCTGTGTCATCTAGTGTATTTATTCAGGTGCGTTTGTCGGCTCGTCCGCTATGAATTTAGCCTGTTGAGTAGTAGAAGCTTGTAGGCCTTTACCGTCAGCTGGATTACCATCATCTGAAGCTGAATACCATACCTGTCCTTTCTTTTGTAATATTTTAATTTGTACGTCGGCCGCTGGTGCTGATGTGAATGTTACAGCATTTGTGCTACCATCGGAATCATAGTTTAGTGTAGAGCCATCCTCACTAGTGTTTAACAATCGTTGGCCACCAATGAATATGTCTAATTCACTAGTGTAGGTTGGCGTGTTGGTTATGGTAAACGTTGTTGTACTACCATCACCTGTAAAAGTGTCGGTAGTTACTGTTTCAACATAAGGTATAGTTTGAGATCCGCCGGCGCTTACCACTCTTGTACCGTCGCTATGGTCCTTAATTCCTGTTCCCAGAGTTCCACGTCTAAGTTGTCCAAACGTGTTCCCGTCTCTGGTAAAATATTCTATTCTTTCTTTGTTTATAAAAATTACACCTGGTTGATTTAAACTTGCATTAGGTGTTTCAAAGTTTGTTGCATCTTTGACATTAATGACAGTTGAGTCTGATGTAACGTCATCTATTAATTCTGTTGTGGCATTTTTAGATATACGTTTAAAGAATGTTCTATTAAGCATATCTTTAAATATTCTGTACCCTGTGGCACCTGTTGAACTTTCTTGTGCAAAATACATTACATCTAATCTGTTAGCAGATGTTATTGTTCTATTAGAAACTGTTATCACATTTCCACTTATTCTGTAATCAGATCCTTCAGTAAGTTGTTCTCCATCCAACCAAACATACGCATATCCGGATTTCATCGAATCATACCTCAAAGTGAATACTCCCGAAGCTTTTCCTTCTAAAACTTCTCTTCTCAATTTCATTCCCAGTGCATTGTTAAATGTTGTTACTGAGATGACATCTTCTGCTGACAGTGTCAATCCATCAGCGGCTATTTGTGTTGTGTCTAGTATGACATCATTACTTTCATTGTAGTATTGATTGTCTACCAATGTGCTAATTGCAATCACGTCAGTACTTGTTGGTGCATTAACCAATTCTACAATATTAGTTGTAGTGTTCACTGTGTAATCAGTTGGATTTATTTGTTCAACTCCATTCACGTGAACCTTTATTTGACTTGCACTTGTTATAGTTTTGTAAGGATCGATTGTACTGTCTTCGCCTAGACCTGCTACAGGATTATAATTGTATGTACTTCCGTCACCTTGATAGTAACTTATGTCTGGTCCTCTCAATACTTTTCCGTTAATTTCAACAATCGTCAATCCAGATAATGGTCCGATCGATCCTGGTGGATAAGTTAATGTGTATCTGCTAGTAGATCCATCATATGTAATTTGTTCTGATCTTATAGAAGCGTAACTTCTAGTTGAAGTTGAGGATTTATTAAATCCTGCAATTTGTATAAAGGCATTTGCCGCTGGTGCTGATGTGAATGTTACTGTGATTGTGTTCGCAGTTGTAGTTGTTGTAAATGCTGTTGTTGGCACACCTTCTATTGTAATATAAATTTCCGAAGCTGTTGAATCTAAATTAAATTCGCCTCTAGTTCCTGTTGTAAATGTTACTGTGCTTCCGTCACCAACATACTGATCAAGCACTCTGTAATTTTCTCCAGATATTGCAAATACTCTTGTTGCAATCAAGGCATTCATTGCTGGTGCTGTACCAAATGTAATTGTTTTGTTATTCACGTTGACAGTGTAATCTGTTGTTAACTTTTTAACCGAATTGTTAACAGATACAGTAACTGATCCCAGTGTACCTGGATAATCACCTATAGGGAAAGTTGTAGTAGTGCCGTCACCTCTGGAGTTTTTGCTTGAAATAAAAGGTGCTCCTGATTCAGGAGAAGTGTAAACCTGTATGTCAACTGTATCAAACAGCTGGCCTGGAACCACTTCTTCAGGTGCATAGCTACTTTCAGGAGATACAAAGTCTTGTCCTTCTAATACAATATCAGACGGTGCAGTTCCTAAAGCCGAGCTGAAGAGACCGCCACCTATGAAGCTTCCTATTGTTCTATCATCTGTTGGCGTCAATACACCGTCGTCGTCAAAAGGAATAAATTCTACCAATGCATTTTCGTTTGGT
>MDSV01028553.1_pt1 | contig 22524 bp, 19 predicted proteins | sample 810851 | NCBI WGS metagenome assembly MDSV01 (sample SAMN05326640, study PRJNA326480) | marine metagenome | isolation source: seawater | place: Atlantic Ocean: North East | collected 2012 | reverse complement strand
TAATCAAATTTCCTTCGATAACTCCAATTGATGCTGGTGTAATGAAATTTTTAGAGAAAAAATTAAAAAAATTAGGTTTCAAAACAAAAATATTAGAATTTAAAGAGAAAGGTTTTCCACCTGTGAAAAATTTATATGCAAGATTAGGATCTATAGGGCCAAATTTTATGTTTGCTGGCCACGTTGATATTGTGCCTCCAGGAAATATTAAAGATTGGACAATAAATCCATTCAAGCCTTCTGTAAAAAATGGTTATTTAATTGGAAGAGGTGCAAACGATATGAAAAGTTCTATTGCTTCGTTTGTTGCTGCTGTGAGCACTTTTTTATCAAAAAATAAAAAATTTAATGGATCAATTAGTTTATTAATTACAGGAGATGAGGAAGGTGATGCGGTAAATGGTACAAAAAAAGTTGTAGAATATTTAAAAAAAAGAAAAGAAAAAGTTAATTTTTGCCTAGTAGGTGAACCAACAAATCCAAATAAATTGGGTGAAATGATTAAAATTGGACGAAGAGGTAGTTTAACTGGTAAATTAACTATATTTGGATTGCAAGGTCACGTAGCATATCCTCATAGAGCAAATAATCCTTCAACTATAATTGTCGAAACTTTGAAAGAATTAAAAAATATTAAATTTGATAAAGGTACAAAAGATTTTCAACCTACAAATTTAGAGGTGACTAAGATAAATATAAATAACTCTGCAGACAACGTTATTCCAGGGTCAGCTGAAGCTACTTTTAATATTAGATTTAATAACAAACATACCTCAAATTCTATTAAAAGGAAACTTAATAAAATTTTTAACAGAATAAGTAAAAAAAATAAATCTAAGCACAAAATTATATATAAAGTTTCTGGAGAGTCGTTTTTAACAAAACCAAACAAAACAACTTACATGATTCAAAATGTAATAAAAAATATAACCAAAACTAAACCAAAGCTGTCAACTACTGGGGGAACTTCAGATTTAAGATTTATAAAGAAGATATCACCTGGATTAGAATTTGGACTGGTGGGAAAAACTATGCATAAAGTTGACGAAGCTGTGTCCCTAAAAGATTTAAAAAATCTTACGAATATTTATAAGAATATTTTACAAAGATATTTTAAATGAAAACTGGTTTAATTATCTCAGATACTTATAAAAACCATAATACAGGTGACGGACATCCTGAAAAAATTGATAGGGTCACAGCTGTTATTGACAATTTTAAAAAGTTTAATAACAAAAATCTTATATGGAAAAAACCAGCAAAATTTAACGAATCTTATTTAGTGAATACTCATACACCTAAATATATAGAACAAGTTAAACAATCATTTCCTCAAAAAGGATTTAATTTTCTTGATGGTGATACTGTTGTTTCCCCTGGAAGTAAAGATGCAACTAAAGACGCAGTTGGATCAATTATAACAGCAATAGATGGTGTAGAAAACAAAGAATTTAAAAATGCTTTTTGTGCTGTGAGGCCTCCTGGACATCATGCTCAAAAAGAAAAAGCCATGGGTTTTTGTATTTATAATAATGTTGCTGTTGGTGCTAATTACTTAATTGAAAAGTATAAATATAAAAAGATCGCAATTATTGATTTTGATGTTCATCATGGAAACGGTACACAAGATATTTTCTTTAATAATGAAAAAGTTTTGTATATTTCAACGCATCAATATCCATATTATCCAGGTTCAGGTTCAGAAAAAGAAAAAGGAAATTTTAATAATATCTTAAATATTCCGCTTGAAGCTGGTACTACAGCTGAAGAGTATTTAAATGCATATGAGCATGTTTTAAAGAAACTTAAAGAATTCAAACCTCAATTTGTTCTATTTTCTGCGGGTTTTGACGCTCATATTGATGATCCTTTAGCACAACTTAGACTTAGTTCAGAAGATTTCTATCACTTGACTAAAAGAACATTGGAAATTTCAAAATCTTATTGTAATGGAAACGTAGTGTCAATTCTTGAAGGGGGTTATGATCTGGAAGCTCTCCAATCTAGTTCTAGAAAACATGTTGATGCTTTAATAGAATTCAATAGATAATTAACATATACACCCTAGAAAAACTTTTATGAAACCTTATAAAATTAAAAAATCTAAAATTGATAAAATGGGTAGAGGGCTTTACGCAACTAAAGATATTAAAGAAGGTTCAAAAATAATTAACTATATTGGAAAACTAATCACTAAGACACAAACTGAAAAATCTGATAAATATGACAATAGTAAACCTATTTATTTATTTACTGTAAATAAAAAATATGATCTTGATGGTGATTTTTCGTGGAATACTGCAAGACTAATTAACCACTCATGCAACAATAATTGTGACTATGATGGTAAAGGATTAAAATTGTGGGTGAAGGCAATTCGACATATCAAAAAGGGTGAAGAACTTACTTGTGACTACGGGTTTGGTTTTGATGAAAATTACAAACAATTTCCTTGTAAATGTAAATCTAAAAATTGTTGTGGTTATATAGTGAGATCTGAGTCTAGATGGCGTATTAACAAAAAATTTGCTATGAGTAATAAAAGCAAATTAATAAATAATTCTTGCTAAAAAAAGTCCCTCAGGAGGTGCAGGTGGTGCACAAAGAGTTCTCTTCTTTGATCTAAATACACTTTCAAATTTTTTTAAATCCCATTTTTTTTCTCCTAAGTATTTTAAACACCCAACCATAGATCTTACTTGCTGTTGTAAAAAAGATTGTGAATTAAACTCTATTTCTATTTTATTTTTTGATGATTTAATTTTTACTGATTTAATTGTTCTAATTGGGCTTTTAGCATGACATCGTGATGATCTATATGTAGAATAATCATTAGTTCCTAGTAATTTCTTCGCACCCTTTTTTATTAGATTTAAATCCAAACGTTTTCTAACATGCCATCCTCTATTCTTCTCGATTATCGGAGTACTTATTTGATTAAAAATTATATATTTATAAATTCGTTGCTTTGCAGAAAATCTTGAGTGAAATTTATTATTTCTTTTTTTAATTTTTTTAATTGCAATACCTTGATCATTTAAAAAATGATTAAGTGATTTTAAAAATTTTATTAAATCTATAATCTCTTTTTGACAATCAAAATGAGCAGATTGTTCAATTGCATGGACACCAGTATCCGTTCTTCCCGATCCATTTAAAATTATCTTTTCTTTTAAAAGTTTTGAGAGTTTTTCTTGAATAAGCCCTTGAATAGTTGAGCCTTTTTTTTGAATTTGCCAACCTCTAAAATTTGTACCTACATATTCAATCAATAATTGATATCTTGCCATTTAAATTATTGCTCCTTTTTTAATTTGTGAACCAAGCATAAATTCTCCAATATTTTGAGGCTTTTTTCCTTGTCTTTGAATTTCTTTAATTTTAATAGATTTGTTATCTCCACAGCAAACTTCTAAATAATCATTAAGGACCTCTCCTGGATTTCCAATACCATTGCTAGTTTCTGCTTTTAAAATTTTATACCTCTCTCCTCTATATATAAAGAAAGCACCTGGCGCAGGATACAATCCATTTATTTTTCCTATTATTTTTAATGCATCATGACTCCAATTTATTAGACCCTCATCCTTATTTACTTTAACTGCATAGGAAGCTTTGGAATGGTCTTGATCAACAAATTTCATTTGGTCATCTAAGATATTATCTATATTTTCTAAAATTTTATCACTAGCTAATTGTGACAATTTTTCAGATATTTCTTGAGCGTTAAGATTTTGATCTAATTTTATTTTATAAATATTACATACTGGTCCACTATCTAATTTTTCATTAATTTTCATTATGCTAATACCTGTTTCAGTATCTAAATTCATAATTGATCTTTGAATAGGTGCCGCTCCTCTCCAAGCTGGTAGAATAGAAGCATGAATATTTATAAACCCCTTTTTTGTTAAACTTAAAAATTCTTTAGGAATGATTTGTCCATAAGCAACTACAATAGCTAGATCAGCATTTAGATTTTTTAAAAATTCAAACTCTAAATTATTATTTTTTAAACTTACAGGTGTTCTATAATCAATATTTAAAGTTTCAGATATACCTTGAATTGGTGATTTATTAATTTTATGACCCCGTTGGGACCTTTGAGGAGGTTGAGTATATACTACACTAATTGGAAAACCATTTTGGTACAGAGATTTTAAAATCGGTACAGAGAATAAAGGTGTACCCATAAAAACAATTTTTTTTACCATCTCAAACTATTATTCTATCTGGATTTTTTTGGATTTTTGAAATTTTCTTAATAATCATATCTCTTTTAAGTTTAGAGAGATGGTCTATAATAAGTTTTCCATCTAAATGATTAATTTCATGCTGAATACAAGTTGACAATAGACCATCAAACTTTTTTATTTTAATTTTTCCATCAATGTCTGTGTATTCGATTTCACATATTTTTGGTCTTTGGATTTCTATAAATGTGTCCGGTATAGATAAACATCCTTCTTCGTAAATTGACATTTCATCACTGAGCTTTTTAATAACAGGATTTATAAAACAAATCGGTTTTTTTTTATCCTCTTTTGAGGAAACATCGACAACTAAAACTCTTTTTAAAATTCCTACTTGAACAGCTGCAAGGCCGATTCCATTAGAATTATACATAGTTTCAAATAAATCAGCGATAAGTTTTTTTTCGTTTACTCCAACTTTTTCAACTGGTTTTGAAATTTTTTTTAAAATTTCATCTGGCACAGTAATTATCTCTCTAATACTCATGATGTAAATAAATAAACTAATTTTTAAACTTTTAAAGGAAGAACTTTTAGTAAAATCTTATTTCTTATAAAATCAATGTCTAACTGATTAAGAGCACTTACTATAAAAAACAATGTATCTTCATCTAAAGCCTCAAGGTCATCTTGTCCTATTACTTCAATTATTCTTAAAAGTGCAGAACCAACTTCATTATTATTAATCATAACTTGAATATCAGTTGGCATCTCAGACTGATTGATTTCATAAAGATTTTCATATTTTTTTGAAATTTCAATACCATCTGACTTAATTGACTCAATTAATATAATGTCCTTTTTAGATAAAAGATATTTTTTATCTTTTTTTATTTTCTTTAAGAAATTATTTAAATCTTTTTCAATTTTAGATTTTGCAAAATCTCCATTGAAATAATTAACCAATCTTGATTGATGTAAAATATCTTTATTAAACCTTATATCTTTTAGTTCTTTATTCTCCTCTTTAATGTAATTTGAATAAAATCTCGTAAAATTAGATGGTACATCAATAGGCTCTATTTCTTCTAAAAATTTTCTCAACTCATTATCAAATGCATTAGAATATCCATCTTTTATAAATAAGTCTTTTAAAAGCTTAATTAACTCAAATTTTTTATTTATATCAGACTCAAGTAAAGTTCTTTGATAAACTAAAGCTCTAGCTTCTATATTTGATAAAGACTTATAAGACTCTGAAGCATTTAAAAGTTGGTTAATATTAAATTGAAATCTTTTATATAATGAAAATAAATCTTTTTCTGAATAATTCTTTTCATGAGTAGCTTGTTCTATTATTGAAATCTTTTCCTCTTCAATAATATCTATTTCTTCAATATTATATAGTAAGTTTGAAGCAGATAAATATTTCCAAATTTTTTGATTAGTATTTTTCTTTGGCTCGAAAATAAAGTCTGGATTAGTTCTATGAGCAAGATGAAAGTCCAAAATTGAAGCTTCTGAAATTGTTAACTCAGGTTCCTTGGTATATCCAAATAGATAATTAAGTTTTTTTTCAAAATACTCATTATTAAACCCAAGCTCTTTTTTTAAATCATAAATTAATTGAGCTTCCTCAGTTCTTCCTACATTTATCAAACAGTAAAGATTAAATTTTGATAGGTACTCATCACTAATAACATTTGAATTTTTTAAAAACAATTCACAAGCCTTTTCAATGTTTGCCTCTGACAAATATTGATCAACAAGATATCTACTTAAATCAGGGTGTAAGTTTAATATCTGATTTTTTATTAAATAATCTTCAATTAATTTCTTATCTTCATGCTTGATAAGCCAATTTGATTTAATCTTTAGAAATTCATCTCTAGTAATGTTTATTTCGGGATTATAAGAATTTGTTAATAAAACTATGTTCATTAGTTCAGAAGCATCTTTAGAAAGTTCTATTTTTGCAAGATTTGAAAAAAGATATTTGAGTTGATCACCATTTGAATTTGACCATAAGTCTATTTTGAGATCATAATCTTCAGGGTCATAAAGACCAATTATTTTTTCCTCTTGTGAAATTAAAGATGAACTTACTTGAAGTGTCTCATTATCTTTTTGAGATTGTAAATCAAAAATACTTGGTTGAGAAATTATCTTTTTATCACCCTCTAAATTATTTTGATCATCGGTTGATTTGGCTTTTTCAATTTTATTTTGATCAATATTCCATATATCAATTGGCTTATCTTCAGCATTTACACTAAATGTGATCAATAGAATTATTGAAATAATTGTTAAATAATTACTATTTAACAATTTTAAAATTTTCATTGGGAATAATTTTTTCTATTTCTTTTTTTGGTGCTGGAAAATCTACTTTGCCTAAAATAAAAATTGCTCCAAGAAATAAAACTAATACTAAACCTAATTTTATAATCAAACTAACAGCACTTTTGCTTGATCTTGTATTTCTTGTAAATTGCATATAACGTTGGTTAAAATCAAATTAAGACATAATTGTGATTTTTCAATACAGAAACTTATGAATTCAAAAGAAAATTTAGTTTTTTTAGGCATGATGGGTTCTGGTAAGTCGTCAATAGGCTTATTAATATCAAAAAAACTAAATATTGATTTTATTGATATAGATAATGAAATCGAAAAGACGATTGGAAAGAAAATTTCAAAAATTTTTGATGATAAAGGAGAACAATATTTTAGAGATATTGAGGAAATTATTACACTTAAATCTCTAAAAAGTAAAAAAGCAGTGATTTCATTGGGAGGAGGGGCTTTTTTAAACACTAAGATTAAAAAGGAAGTTTTAGAAAACCATATTTCATTTTGGCTAAATTGGGATATTAAAACTTTAGTCAATAGAATTAAGGATAGTAAAAAAAGGCCCATTGCATACAAGTCTTCTAAAATTGAAATCGAAGAGTTAATTAAAAAACGATCTACTATTTATTCAAAAGCAATGTATAAAATTAATTGTGAAAATTTGACAAAGAATGAAATTGTTAGAAAAATAATTAAAATTTATGAAACCTATAAAACTTAAAGTAAAAACTAAATTAGATTATTATCCAATTATAATTGGTTCAAATATAATTAATAATTTAAATACATACTTTAATAAGAATTCAATTTTTTTTAATCAATGTCTTTTGGTTATTGATAAAAATATTCCAAATAAAATGATTTCAAAAATAACAAGATCTTTAAAAAAAAGAAAAGTTTATAAATTTTTATTTAAAGCAAATGAAAAAAATAAAAATATAAATCATGTAAATAAAATTTTACAAATTTTACTAAATAAAAATTTTTCAAGACAGGATTGTGTAATAACGATTGGTGGAGGAATAACAGGTGATGTTGGTGGATTCGCCGCAAGCTTATTCAAAAGAGGATTGACCTTTGTTAACATTCCTACAACCTTGTTATCACAAGTTGACTCATCTATTGGTGGTAAAACTGGAGTAAATACGAAAGAAGGAAAAAATCTAATAGGCAGTTTTTATCAACCTAAAATGGTTATTAGTGATACTGATTTTTTAAAATCACTACCTAAAAGGGAAATTATTTGTGGTTATGGCGAAGTTTTTAAACATTCATTAATCTTGAATAAAAAATTTTTTAATTACTTAAAAAATAGTTCTTCGCAAATTCTAAATCTAAAAAGCCCATTTATTGAAAAAGCTATTCTCGAAAGTTGTAAAATTAAAAAAGAAATAATTGAAAAAGATGAAAAAGAAAATAACATAAGAAAAATATTAAATTTAGGGCATACTTTTGCTCATGCCTTTGAGGCAACACTTGGATATTCAAAAAAACTAAACCACGGTGAAGCTGTAATTTTAGGGATAATTACAGCACTTAAATTCAGCTTAGATAATAGATTGATTAAATTTAAAGATTATAACTTAATAATTAAGCATATACTTGATGCTGATCTACCATTAAATGTAAATGATTACCTTTCATACAAAGATGTAAATAAAATTTTAACCTTTATGTCTAAAGATAAAAAAAATACTTCTGATAAAATAAACTTGATATTACTAAAAAAAATTGGATCTGCAGTTATTAATAATGAATACAGCGAGTTAAAAATTAAAAAATTTTTAATAAATGAATTAACTAATTAGAATCTGTAATGAGTGAATATGGTCTTTAATTTCTTTGTCTAAAACTCTATAAATTTTTTTGTTACTTTCAATTCTGTTAATACTTTTTAATTCATTTGACCCAATCGTAAGTTTTAAATGAAATTTTCCTTCTTGATGACCTTGGTGATTTTTATGTAAAAATGATTTATCTTCAATATCAATTTTTTCAATTACAAACTCACTAATTAGTTTTTTTTTTACGATTGCAATTAAGTTATTTATATCCATAAATATTATTTATTATATCATGAAAAATATTTGTGACTGGAATAATTGTAAAAATGTTGGTGAATATAAAGCACCTATTGAAAAAGATAATAGCAGGAAATACCGTATGTTATGCTTGGAGCACATAAAAGAATTCAATAAAAATTGGAATTATTTTTCTGGCATGAATGATAATCAAATAATCGATTTTTTAAAATCAGATATGACTTGGCATAAGCCTACTCAGAGTTTTAGTTCTTCTGACAATTTTTTCAAAGTTTTGTGGAACAATACCCTTAGAGATGAATTAAATAGTGAAAAATTCAATGGTGATTATAATCATATGCGTCAATTTAAATTCGACCATAAAGATATAAAAGCCTTCAGTATTTTGGGAGTTTCTGTCGGTTTAAAATGGCAAAAAATCCAAAATAAATTCAAAATCCTTGTCAAAAAATTTCATCCCGATATAAATGAAGGTAATAAAAAATACGAGGAAAAACTTAAACAAATTACCTTAGCTTATACTCAACTAAAAAATACTTATAGAAAAAAAATTGACACTTAATCTTAACTCACAACCAGATATAAAAATTTCAGTCAAACAAACCTTTGGCATTGAATCTGATATGGAGATAAATGCATTTTCAAAAAAAAGTGAGCATGTACCAGAAATTGATAAAACTTATAAATTTGATAGAGACACTACACTTGCAATAATTTCAGGTTTTGCTTTTAACAAAAGAGTTTTAATTCAAGGCTATCATGGAACAGGAAAATCAACTCATATTGAACAAATAGCGGCAAGATTAAATTGGCCATGCTTTAGAGTAAATCTGGATAGTCATGTGAGTCGAATAGATCTAATTGGTAAAGATGCAATTGTTTTAAAAGATGGAAAACAAATAACTCAATTTAATGAGGGTATTTTACCTTGGTCAATTCAAAATCCCGTAGCATTAGTATTTGATGAGTATGATGCTGGAAGACCAGATGTAATGTTTGTTATTCAGAGAGTTCTCGAGGCTGATGGTAATTTTACATTACTAGATAAAAACAAAGTAATTAAGCAAAATAAATATTTTAGATTGTTTGCTACATCAAACACAGTTGGATTAGGTGACACTACGGGTCTTTATCATGGAACCCAACAAATCAACCAAGGTCAAATGGATAGATGGAATATCGTAACAACTCTTAACTATCTTAGTCTCGAAAGAGAAATGGAAATTATCTTGGCAAAAAATAAAAATTTAGATAATTCAAAAGGTAAAGAAAAAGTTTCTAATATGATTAAGGTCGCTTCACTTACTAGAAAAGGATTTATGGCAGGAGATATATCAACTGTAATGAGTCCAAGAACCGTATTGCACTGGGCTGATAATGCTGAAATATTTAAGGACACAGGTTATGCTTTTAGAGTCACTTTTTTAAATAAATGTGATGAAATTGAAAAAAGTACAATTGCAGAGTATTATCAAAGATGTTTTGGTGAAGATCTACCAGAGTCTTTGCTTAATATTCAAATTAAATGAGTGATAAAGAAACAAATTTAAAAGAAAAATTTAGACAAGCCCTAGCATCTACAATAAGAGTAATTTCTGATGATATTGAATTAGAGAAAAATAATAAAGATAATAAAAACTTAAAAAAATTCGACTTTTACGAACTAGAAAATTTAAATAATAAAATTGATTTTATTAAAGCAAGAGCTGAAGCAGATTCATCTGCATTAAAAAAAAAATTTTCTAACAATGATGTATATAAAAAAAATCTTCCAAATAATTCGAGTTGCAAATCTTTATATGCAATAGCAGAAAAAATTAGATATGAAACTCTTGGTGGAAATATGCTTAAGGGTATAGAAAAAAACCTTAAGGATAACTATAACCAGATGATTAGTTTAAAAAATAAAGATCAACTTAAAACAAAAGAAGATGTTCCTGTAGCTGAAGCATTTGAATTGTATATGCTTAAAAATTTTTATAATATAAAATTAAACGCACTTTCCTCTAAAATGTTAAATTTTTGGGAAAATGAATTTGATTATTCAATAAATAAACATATCAATTTTTTGAAAAAAAATTTTGAAGATCAGCATGCGTATGGCTCTAAGTTTTCAAAAATATTACAAGATATGGATATTTTTCAGACAGAGGATAACGAAGAAGTTAAAGAAGAAAATCAAGATAATAACCAAGATAATTCTTCTAATGATGATCAAGAAAGTGATACTGAGGATCAAAAAGATTACAACAAAGAACAGGAAACAGAGTCAATTCTGGACTCAGATTATAATATTGATGAATACAAATTAGATGAAGAGCTAGTAGACACAGATTCTGACCAACAAAATTCTGATCAAGTAATTAAAAAAAAGAATGTTGATAATTTAAATCTTGAATATAAAATTTTTACATCAAAATTTGATGAAATTGTTAAGGCAGACAATCTAGAAAATGAAGATGAAGCAAGTAAACTTAGAAAAACTCTAGATCAACAATTAATTGGATTTCAAGATGTTGTAACTAAACTTGCAAATAAATTGCAAAGACAACTATTGGCAAAACAAAATAGAGCTTGGGAATTTGATCTAGAAGAAGGATTGCTAGACAGCTCAAAACTTCCAAGAATAATCATGGATCCATATAACTCTTTATCGTTCAAAAAAGAAAAAGATTTAGACTTTAAAGATACGATTGTTACGTTATTAATTGATAATTCAGGATCCATGAGGGGAAGACCTATCACGATCGCAGCGATATGTGCAGATATTTTATCAAGAACTTTAGAAAGATGCTCAGTTAAAGTTGAGATTTTAGGTTTTACTACAAAAAATTGGAAAGGTGGTCAATGTAGAGAGTTTTGGAATAAAAGAGGAAAACCCAAAGCACCTGGAAGATTAAATGATTTAAGACATATTATTTATAAAGGCGCGGATACACATTGGAGGCAAGCAAAAAATAATCTTGGCCTGATGTTAAAAGAAGGTTTACTTAAAGAAAATATAGATGGAGAAGCCATTAATTGGGCTTTTTCTAGATTAAAGAAAAGAAAAGAAGAAAGAAAAATACTGATGGTAATTTCTGATGGAGCTCCAGTAGATGACTCGACTTTATCGGTAAATTCTGGAGACTTCTTAGAAAAACATCTTAAAAGAGTGGTTAAATTTATAGAAGAGAAAACAGAAATTGAAGTGTTGGCTATCGGGATTGGTCATGATGTTTCAAGATATTATAATCGAGCAATTAAAATTACTGATGTTAATGAATTAGGTGATGTAATGATATCGCAATTAAGTTCATTATTTGATACTAAGAAAAGACTTAACTAAATATTAAACAAATCTTTGTTTTTCCATTGGATAATAACTTCTGCACCTCCTCTTGTTTTGGAATTTCTACATGTTATTAAAGCAAAATTTTTTTCTAATAAATTTTTACCAATAAATAGTCCTAGACCTAATCCTTCTTTTGATAATTGAGTATTGTCCTTAGATTTTAAATATGGTTCACCTATTTTTGATAAAATATCTCTTGGATAACCATCCCCGTCATCTTCAATTACTATTTGAGTAATTTCACTATTACTTTTTAGATTTATATAAACATTTTTTTTTGAAAATTTATTTGCATTACCAATGAAATTTCTCAATCCATAAACAATTTCTATAGATTTTGTTATTTTTTTTGCATTTGAATATTGATCAAAATTAAAAATAAATTTTTTATTACTAATTTCTTTGAAAGATGAAATAATTTCATTCAAATATTCTCTTATTGAAAGATCTTTATCAATGAAACTATCCTCTTCGATTGGATTCAAGGTTAATCTTTCCAAAATTTTATTACATCTCTCTACTTGACTAGATAATAACTCAATATCTTTTGCAAGATCTTTGTTCCCACTAAATTGTTTAATAAGATCTCGCGTGATTATTTTTATTGTTGATAAAGGTGTTCCAAGAGAATGAGCTGCAGCAGCAGCTTGGCCGCCTAAAGATAACAATTCATGTTCTGTTGCCATCACCTGTTCCATTTTTGCTAATGCTTCCCTTCTTAATCTAGATTGTTTTCCAAATGTCATTGCCAAATAATTCAAAAAAATTAACGCAATAGTTAAGGCTACAGGAATAGCATAAAAATAATATGGACTTACATGAAAATGATCACTGATTGGAGCAGGTAATTCTAATGAATAAAAAGTTAAGATAAAAATCACAACAATAGTTAAAAACACTAATAAAAAATTAGTTTTAAGACTAAGATTAGATGACGAAAAAACACTTGGAATTAATAAAAAAATTGCAAATGGATTAGTAACTCCACCTGTTAAATAAAGTAAAATACCTAGTTGAAAAATATCAATTACTAAGAATATGAATGCTGATCTGTCTGACAATTGAGTTTTTTGATAAATAAAGATTAAATATAAGTTACTTAAAACACCAAAAAAAATTACCAAATTTGAAATTAAAAAATTGAATTCAAAATTTAAATAAAAATAGACAAAGTTTACAGATATTAATTGCCCAATAATACCAATCCATCTTAAGCTAATATAAGTCGATTTTTTAAAAAAATGATATTTTGAAGTCTCAAAAAACTCCATTTTAGATGTCTAAATTCTGAACATTTATAGATTTGGAAATTATAAAGTCTTTTCTTAGAGCTACATCATTTCCCATTAATGTATGAATTAAACTTTGGTCCTTTTTTAAATCTTTTGAATATTGAACTTGAAGTAAATTTCTAGTTTCAGGATCAAGAGTGGTACTCCATAATTCTTCTGGGTTCATTTCTCCTAATCCTTTAAATCTTTGAATATTCATTTTTGATTTCTCTAGATCAAATTCTTTAACAAACTCTTTAGATCCCTTTTTTAATTTTTTTAGATTTTTATTATTTCTTAATATGTATTCCTCTAATTCTTTCTCATCTTTTATATATATACCTTTAGATCCTTTATTAATCTTGAATAAAGGGGGTTGTGCCAAATAAATATGGCCATGCTCTATTAATTTATTGAATGGTTTATTATTAAAAAAAGTTAATAACAATGCTCGAATGTGTGATCCATCAACATCAGCATCAGTCATAATTATAATTTTTCCATATCTTAAATCTTTAAGATCAATCTCCTGATCTTTAGGATCTAAACCTAAAGCATTTATTAAAGTTACAATTTCATTAGATGAAATCATTTTTGATAAAGCTTTAGTTCTTTGCTCAGAACCATCTTTATTACCATTTTTTTTAAGCTGAATATCCTCAACATAAGTATTTAGTATTTTACCTCTTAATGGTAAAACCGCTTGATTTGATCTATTTCTCCCTTGTTTTGCTGAACCACCTGCTGAGTCTCCCTCAACTATGAACAATTCTGTACCATCTTGTTTTCCAATTTGACAATCTGCTAATTTTCCAGGCAGACCACTCAACTCAAGAGCTCCTTTTCTTCTTACATTTTCTCTTGCTTTTCTTGCAACATCTCTTGCCATTGCGGCTTGGATAATTTTTGCAAGAATAATTTTTGATACTGACGGGTTCTGATCAAACCAAATAGATAATTTTTCATTTACAATTGTCTCAACAATCATTCGAACTTCTGATGAAACTAATTTGTCTTTTGTCTGTGAAGAAAATTTTGGATCTGGAATTTTTGTAGATAAAACACAAGTTAGCCCCTCTTTAATGTCATCACCAGAAATCGCCAACTTATTTTTTTTTAATAAATTATGTTCATTAGCATATTTATTGATAATTCTTGTTAGAGCGCTTCTAAAGCCTAAAACATGTGTTCCACCATCTTTTTGAAAAATATTATTTGTGTATGGCAGAACATCCTCTGAATAACCAGCGTTCCACTTAAGTGAACATTCTACCTCTACTTTGTCTTTTTTTCCCTCTATATAAATTGGTTTTTTAAATAAATCATTGTCATTTTTATTTTTTAACTTTTCTCTTTTTTCATCTAAAAACTCAACAAATTCTAGTACCCCTCCATCAAATTTAAATTCTTGTGTTTTTTCTTTTTTTTGTGATCCATCTATTAAAGAAATCTTAATCCCTCTATTTAAAAAAGCCAATTCACGCATTCTTTTAATAAGAATATTTCCACTAAACTTTATTGAAGAAAAAATTTCTTTTGATGGCAGAAATGTTATTTGTGTTCCTGACTCTTTAGATTTTCCAATTTCTTTAAGAGGTTTTTTTGCCTCACCATTATTAAATTCAATAAAATATTTTTTTCCATCTCTATGAATTTCTAGCTCTAATTTTTCAGACAAAGCATTAACAACTGAGACACCTACACCGTGTAGTCCTCCTGAAACTTTATATGAGTCATGGTCAAATTTTCCACCTGCATGAAGTTGAGTCATAATTACTTCTGCAGCTGACTTTTTTTCACCTTTATGCATATCAACTGGGATTCCACGACCATCATCCCTTACCGTTAAAGAACCATCAGAATTAATTTTTACAAAAATATTTTTACAATGACCCGCTAGAGCTTCATCTATTGAGTTATCTACAACTTCATAAACCATGTGATGTAAACCAGTTCCATCATCAGTATCACCGATATACATTCCTGGTCTTTTTCTTACAGCCTCAAGTCCTTTTAAAACTTTAATCGAGTCTGCTTGATATAGTTTATTGTTATTCATTTTAAAAATATGGAAAAATCTTTTATAACATTTTTTTAATAAAATTGCTTAATATTAATGAATTAAATTGATTATATTCATTAAATTACCCTTAAATTTAAATGTTTATTTAGTGGCGGAGAGAATGGGATTCGAACCCATGAAAGAGTTTCCCCTTTACACGCTTTCCAAGCGTGCGCCTTCAACCACTCGGCCACCTCTCCTTAATTTATTGAATAAAAATTTATTATTATCCTCTTGTCCACCTATCAATTAATTTTGTATTTAATATAATATCTTTTTTATTAGTACCTGGAAAACTGGCTTCAGTTTTATTATTAATAACATCATTACTTATATTCTCAATTTCTAAAGAATATACATTTTTTAGATTTTTAAACTCAAATTCATTATTAATTATTCCTTGAACTTTGATTTTACTTTTTTCAGGGATCCAACTGTTTTCTAATAGAATATTACCCTTATCACAGTAAATAATAGTATTTGTTCCAATTTTTTCGACAAATGAAGCTGTTATATTTGAAGTAAATTTATTATCAAAATTTATTTTTGCAGAACTATGAACATCAATATCTTTTTCAAGATATTTTGTTTTAATATCGTTAATCTTAAAATTTGACGTATCTAAATTTTCAATTAATGAAGCTATCATTAAACTCATAGAGGTTGTGTAACAACCGATATCGAATATTACTCCTCCATTTAATTGTTTATTAAAAATTCTTTTATTTTTATCCAATTTTTTTTTCTGAAAACCAAAAAAATTTTTTTTATAAATTAAATTCATCCCAAAATTGGTTTCCATTTTGTAAGGTTTTCCAATATCACCTTTTTTAAGAATTTTGATGGTCTCTGCAATTTGAGGATGATATTTATACATATACCCTTCACTAACAAATAAATCTCTAAAGTTTTTATGATTAAATATAACTTCTGCTTCTTCCAAAGACACTAATGAAGGTTTTTCAATTAGTATATTCTTTTTTTTTTCAATTGCTCTCAGCATCCATTTGAAATGCAAACTATTTGGTAGTGCGATATAAATAATGTCAATATTGTTATCCTCTAAAATTTTATCGTAACTACTATAAAGTTTATCTTTTTTTATATTAAAATTTTCTTTAAACTTTAGTAATTTTTCTTTAGAATTGCTCGCAACGGCTATCAATTCTGCATTATTTACATTATAAAATGATTGTGCAAACTCAAATGCTATATTTCCTAACCCTATAATGCCCCATTTAACTGTATGTTTCATTTATACTTAATAACTAACAATACATGATTAAAAAAAAATTAAAATTATATTATAAGTTTTTAGTTCAAACATTATTTATTTTCATATATGGCAAAATTTTAATACCAAAGACATCCAAAGCCCTCATAAAAAAAATAAAGATAAATAAATCAGTTTTTAAAACTTACAAAAATAAAAGTTATTATCTTTATAATATAAAAAATGTAAGAATTTATACTGATAATAATCAAAATGTTGCTGTAATCAAAGATAATTTAATATTACCCTATGTATCTTTTCAACAAGTAGATGGAGAGTTAAAAAGTATAAAATATAATTCAGTCATTAAAAAGGGCACACCATCATTTATTAGGAAGATTAAAGGTAAAGTATTTAATCTTTGTCAAGGTGCAAGTAGTAATAATTACTTTCATTTTATTTTTGATATAATACCAAAAATTTATTTACTTAGTTCAAAAATAAACCTAAAAGAAATTGATTTTTTTTATATTCCAGATCCAAAAATATGGCAAATTAAAATTTTAAAGTTTCTGGGTATCAATAAAGAAAAATTATTAGATAGTAAAAAAAATAATCATATATTTGCAAATGAAGTTTTTGCTGTTGATCATCCCTGGTATACTAACGGTTATGTTCACTATGAAGTAAAAAAAATTCCTAAGTGGATAGTTTATAAACATAGAGAAAATTTTTTAAAAAAAATTAGAAAAAATTTTAATAAAAAGATATTTTTAGACCGTTCTCAGTCAATGTATAATCATTGTCAAATTAGCAACTTTAAAGAAATTAATGACTCAATTATTAAGAAAACATTTGAAACATTTAAACCAGAACTATTACCTTTTAAAAATCAAATAGATCTTTTTGCAAATTCATCAATTATAATGGGTGCTCATGGAGCTTCTTTAGCAAATATAATTTTTTGTAGACCAAAAACTAAGATTTTAGAGATAATTCCAGCAGACCATCCAAATAAAAAATGTGAGAGGATAAGTAAAATTTTAAACTTAAGATACTATAGAATAAAAACTAAACCTGACAATTCTGATGTTAATTATCCTTTTAAAATATATTTGAATAAAAAAAATCTAAGGGAAATTAAAAAAATTATAAATGATTAAAATTAAAAAAGTTTAAGCAACCCATTCTTTTAAATTTTTTATATTCTTAGCTATATATTCTGGATACTCATCATCAATATTAACTTTTTTAAATACGTCATCCCTGCCAATAATATCTTTATTGTTTAATATTTGTTCTTTAATCTGATCTAAGTTCAAATACTTCTCGCTTATTCTCTCTTTGAAATGATAGGGATCATTAGTTTCACATAAATTTTTATATTTATATAAAAGCTCTTCTGGCTTTTTTAAATTACAAAAATGCCATCCACCATCACTAATTATGTTATTTAGTCTCCGTTTATCTATTCTCCAAAAAGGTCTTTTTTTAAATTTTAACTCCCTTAACCACTGAGGTGATTTTAAATATTTTTTTATACAAATTCTAGTTCCAATCCAAAAAGGATTTTTTTCACTCTGAAGATTTAGTTTGTAATAAAAGTGTTTTTGCTTAAAAGCTGCATACTTATCCTTAATCTTAAATCTATTCAATTTTTTTGGATTAGGTATTTCATCCAAATCTGAAATCATAATTAAATCATTTTCTTTAGCATTTTTAATACCTCTTAAAATGCAATTTCTTTGAAAATTTTCTCTCAAATATGGATCATCACCACCTGGTAAATCTGTAACCTGAACGTATATAATTTTATTTCTAAAATCTTTAAATTTATTTATATCAAATCTAAATTTTTTTAAATTATTTTGCCAAGTTTTATTTCCTTCAATAATTACAAAATAATCTACATAATCATTTAATATATTTAATCTCAAACTTAAAAGAAGATCTTCATCCAAATATGAAAAACAATCAAAAATCTTCATTACTGTTCTTTGCTTATTTTTAAAACTCCTATAAATGCTTCTTGAGGTATTTCTACTCGACCAAATTGTTTTGACCGAGCTTTACCTTTTTTTTGCTTTTCTAGCAATTTTCTTTTTCTATCCGTTGCACCTCCTCCATGAATTTTTGTCAAAACATCTTTCTTAAACCCTTTAATTGTCTCTCTTGCAATAATTTTTCCACCAATTGCTGCTTGGACTGGTATCATAAAGTTATGTCTCGGAATTAGATCTTTCAATTTTTCACAAACTTCTCTTCCTGTTCTTTGTGCAAAATCTTTGTGTATCATCATTGCTAAAGCATCAACTGGTTCACTGTTGACTAAAATTCCTAATTTTACTAAATCACCTTCTTTATATTCTGCAATTTCATAATCAAAACTTGCATATCCACTTGTCATAGATTTTATTTTATCGTTAAAATCAAATACAACTTCATTAAGTGGCAGTTCATAACTTAAAACAGCTCTATTTCCAGAATAAGTAAGATTAATTTGAATACCTCTTTTTTCCTGACAAAGCTTAATTATTGAACCTAAATATTGATCTGGTGTAATTACTGTCGCTTTAATCCAAGGTTCTTCAATAGTTTTAATTAAAGATGGATCTGGCAAATTTGAGGGATTTTGAAGGTCAATATTTTTTCCACTATTTAAATTAACTTTATAAACGACTCCTGGTGTTGTTGTTAATAAGTTAATATCAAATTCTCTTTCAAGTCTTTCAGTAATAATTTCAAGATGAAGTAATCCTAAAAAACCACATCGAAATCCCAAACCTAAAGCCGAAGAAGACTCCGCCTCAAACGAAAAACTTGCATCATTCAGTTGTAATTTAGCTAAACCATCTTTTAATTTTTGATATTCAGAACTATCAACTGGAAATAATCCACAAAATACCACTGGTTTACTAGGTTTAAAACCAGGTAGAGCATCTGCTTTAGGTTGAGCAGCATCACAAATTGTATCTCCAACTTTTGTTTCAGATAAAACTTTTATACCTGTGGTTATAAAACCAATTTCACCTGAATTTAATTCATTTATATCTTTAGCTTTAGGAGTGAAAACACCAACTTTTTCAACTATATAATCTTGGTCTGTTGAAAGCATTTTTATCTTCATATTTTTAGTTAACTTTCCATTTATAACCCTAACCAAAATTACAACCCCAAGATAAGTATCATACCAACTGTCAACCAATAGACATTTAAGATCATCAGATGGTTGACCTTTTGGTCCAGGTAATAAAGTCACAATTTTTTCCAATATATCCTCAATCCCTTCACCTGTTTTTCCCGAACATGGGACAGCGTTATCAGTTTCTATTCCTATTACATCTTCAATTTGTTTTTTAGTACGATCAATATCTGATGCAGGTAAATCTATTTTATTTAATACTGGTATGATCTCATGATTTATATCTAGGGCTTGGTAAACATTTGCAAGTGTTTGGGCTTCTACACCTTGTGTGCTATCTACAATCAAAATAGATCCTTCACATGCATATAATGATCGGCTTACTTCATAACTAAAATCAACATGGCCAGGAGTGTCTATTATATTTAGAATATAATTTTTTCCATTTTTCGATTTATAATTTAACTTAACTGTTTGAGCTTTTATGGTGATTCCTCGCTCTCTCTCAATATCCATAGAATCTAAAACTTGTGCTTTCATCTCTCTTTCACTTAAACCACCACATTTATGAATAATTCTATCAGCAATTGTTGATTTACCATGATCGATATGAGCTATAATTGCAAAATTTCTTATATGATTAATAGAATTCATTTAATTTTAAGATCGAATTTTAGCACCAGTTTTATTTTCTACTGTCTCAATAATTAATTTATTTATTTTTTCTAAATCTTTATCATTCATTGTTTTTTCAGAAGACTGGATTGTTACACTTATTGCTATTGATTTTTGATTTTCAGGTATATTATCACCTACATAAACATCAAAAACTTTTATATTACTAATTAAGTTTTGATCTACACTAGACACAGCTTTAATTAAATCTTGCGCATTCACATCTTTGTTTACTATAAACGCAAAATCTCTCTCTGATTTTTGGTAATCAGAGGCAAAAAATTTTGTTTTTTGATCATTTAATGTTTTTTTTGGCAATTTTAAATTATCTAAAAAAATTTCAAAACCTACTAAAGTCTCCGTTTTCATATCAATTTGTTTTAAGATATTGGGATGAATTTCACCAAAATATGCAGCCACTTGATCCTTATCATGATTTAAAAACAGTCTACCTGATTTACCTGGATGAAAATAATTCGGTATTTTGTTATCTACAAAAAATTTATTAGAATTATAACCTGTTTCAACTAACGTTTGGATTACATCTCTTTTAATGTCGAATACGTCAACATCTCTGTCTTCATCAATCCAAGATAATCTTGATTTTTTTCCTACTGACAAACCACAAACAACCGTATTTTGTTCTCCTGGCTCTGATCCCTTGAAAATAGGACCTATTTCAAATATTGAGAAATCTTTAAAACCTCTATCCAGATTTTTTTTTACATACAAAATCAAATTAGAGAATAGTGAGTTTCTTAATACACCTAATTCAGAACTAATAGGGTTTATAATTTTAATTTCTTTATTATCACCTTTAAAGAGATCATTATAATTTGCATCCGCAAACGACCATGTAATTGCTTCTAAATAACCTTTAGAAGCGACTGATCTTTGTAAAAAATGAAATAACTTTTGGGATTGATTTAAAGTAGGTTTGGCTCTTTCTTTAATCGGATTTATAATCCTTATTTTATCATATCCGCTTATTCTTACTAGTTCTTCTACTATATCTACTTCTTGTGAAATATCAGGTCTCCAGGATGGAATAATTAATTTTAAATATTTTTTTTTATTTATAGATTTAAAACCAAGACTCTCTAAAATTTTAAGCATTTCTTTAATAGAAATTTTAAAACCGGATATTTTTTCAAATAAATTTGGATCAAATTTAATAATTTTATTTTTGGGGTTTTCTACTTTTTGAATATCAATCTTGCTAATTTCTCCACCACATATTTCTTTAATTAGCAATGCAGCTTTATTTAGGCCATCCTCAATAGATAATGGATCTATGCCTCTTTCAAACCTAAATTTTGCATCTGTATCAAGATTTAATTTTTTTGCAGTATTTCTTATGGATCTTGGTTCAAAATAGGCTGACTCTAGTAATATATTTTTTGTATCAAATCCTGTACTAGATCTTATTCCTCCAATAATTCCACCCAAACCTAAAACACCTTTGTTATCTGTAATCACACACATGTCATTTTCTAATTTATATTTTTTATTATCTAGAGCTGTAAATTCCTCTCCATATTTGGAATTTCGGACAATTATTCCTTTTTCAATTTTATCAGCATCATATGCATGCAATGGGCGGTTAATATCAAGCATAACGTAATTTGTAATATCTACAATTGCAGAGATTGGTTTTTGACCAACTGAAATTAATTTATTTTTTAACCAAGAAGGGCTTTCAGTATTTTTAACATTTGTAATTAAACAACTTCCAAAAACACTACATCCAAGACCTTTTTCCTTTTTAATTTTTACATTTAAAGATTGTTTTATTTTTGAATTAATTTTTTTTTCTTTTATATCTTTGAGTTTTCCAAAACCAGAGGCGGCAAGATCTCTGGCTATTCCCCTAACACCAAGACAATCTGGTCTATTAGGAGTAATGGATAAATCAATAAGATTTGAATTTGATTTTGTAAAATAACTTTTACCAATATTTTTCTCATATTTAGATTTGGATAATTCTGTAATTCCATCACTTTCATTTGATAAATTTAATTCTGACTCAGAACAGAGCATTCCATAAGAAGTGATACCTCTGATTTTAGCCACTACTAATTTTGTTTTAGTTTTCGGAATAATCGCTCCTGGTGGGGCATATATTGTAATTAAACCTTCTTTTGCATTAGCAGCACCACATACAACTTTTTTTAAATCTTTCTCTCCAACGCTTACATCACAAACTTTAAGTCGATCTGCATTAGGATGTTTTTCAGTTT
>MDSV01103298.1_pt1 | contig 22530 bp, 19 predicted proteins | sample 810851 | NCBI WGS metagenome assembly MDSV01 (sample SAMN05326640, study PRJNA326480) | marine metagenome | isolation source: seawater | place: Atlantic Ocean: North East | collected 2012 | reverse complement strand
GTTTTAAAAATTTCTTTATATCAGACATCTCTTACTAGTAATATAATGTAATTGATTATGTTTACAGATAAAAAATTACTTTATTTAATATTTTTGGCAAAGTATATAATTATTCTTACCTTTAATCCAGATCTTGAAAGTGAAAGATTTTTCCAATTTTTTGATTCATGCAGACAGATTTGTATTAATCCATATGAGAATATTGATGCTTTAGAGAGTGGAAGTCTTAGTTTCCCATATGGATATGTTATGTATTTATTTTTACTTCCATTTTTTTATATTTCAAAATTTACTGGAGTCTCATTTACAATCCTTGCATATATATTTGTTGAAATATTCTGCATGAAACTAATGAAAGAATTCTTCGATATTGAAACTAATAAATTAATTTTCCCTGTAGTCCTAAACCCACTTGTAATATATTCGGTGGTAGTTAAAGGCTACTTAGACTTCATACCTTTTTTCTTTTTTATGCTTTGTCTTTATCATTTCAAAAATAAGCAATATACAAAAGCAATAATTTTTCTTTCTATAGGAATTGGAACAAAAATAGTTCTTGCAATAATTCTTCCTCTATTGCTTTTATATATTTATAAAAACTTAAGCAATAAAAATACTATTAAAAATTTAGTAATTTATTCCTTCACTATTATCTCTGTTATTTATTTACCTGTTTTGAATAGTTCTAAATACTACGACTCAGTTTTACGAGGCATAACGGAAGGGGCTTTAGTTCTGCAGTCTACCGGGGTATTTAGCCTTGATACATTAGTTATTTCTCAAATCATAATTTTTATTACTTACTATTTCTTTTGGAAAAATGTAAAAAAAATGGACTACTTTGGTCTAGTAATATGTTTAGGAATCTGCACATATCCTCTTTTTGTTCTTAACTTTTCAAATTTAGGATGGTTTATGTGGACTTTGCCAGCAATAGTTTACATTTTTATTTCAATGGAAAATTCAAGAAAATTTTTGTTATTTATTTATTTTTCATCAATAATTTTTGTTGATTTAAAATTTTTCGATTTCTATAAAGAATATTTAACAGCAGTACAATTTTTGATTTCATTAATTGTTATAAAATATTTTTACCAATTTTTAACACAAAATAAATACTATAGAGTTAAGTCAAAACCAATTTTATTAGCAATCGCAGGCGATTCTGGAGTAGGTAAATCAACTATAAGTGAAATTCTTTTTTCTTTTTTTGGAAAGCATAACACAACAAATATAGAAATTGATAATTATCACAAATATGAGAGAGACAGTGCTGTCTGGAATATTAAGACTCATCTTGACCCTACTGTTAATAATCTTTCCTTGTATAAAAAACAATTAACTGAAATTATTTCTGGAAATGAGGAAAAAATAAGGGAGTACAACCACTTAACAGGCAAATTTGATGAGGGTAAAAATATAAAAATAAACGATTTTATGATTATTGAAGGGTTACACACTCTTCTGATGGAGGATTTGAACGGTTTTTATAATATAAAAATTTATTTGGATACTGAAAAAAGCATAAAAGATAAATTTAAAATTGAACGAGATTTAGCAAGGAATAAAACTCTTGAAAGTATAGAGCAGCAAATAAAAGATAGAAAAAATGATTTTGAAAAATTTATAAAACCTCAACAAAATCAATCAGACCTATACATTAAAACAGTAAATATTGAAGCTGGGAATATTTCTTTAAAACTAAATTTCGATATTGAGTATTTAGAGGAATTAATTGACATTTTTGAAGACAATCAAATAGCTATGGATTACTTAGATTATGATGATAAAAATGCTAATTTAACAATCACATCAAGTATTAATAACTTAAAACTTTGTCATGAACTAACTAGGAATTTTATTAATGTACAAGATGACTTATTTTTATTTGAAGAAAATGAATTTCATATTAAAGCATCTTTAATTATTTTTTTCCTATCTAAAAAATTAGAGTTGATTTAAATGAACAAAGTAGTTATTTTTGATCTAGATAACACATTCTACAAATATCAAGCAACACATGATTATTCAATAAATAAACTTTTTGAGTATCAGGAACTTTATGAAGAAATTGATAACTTTTTAAATTCTTATAAAAAAGCAAAAAGTCAAGTCAAGTCGATAGTTGGTGACAGTACATCTAGTCACAATAGGTTACTTTATTTTAAAAAAATGTTAGAAAATGAAAATAAAGATCCTTTAATGGCAATTAGTTTGGAAGAAAAATATTGGGAGATATTTATAAATAAAGTTGTTTTAAATAATGAGATATATGAATTACTCAGTAAACTTCGTAAACAAAATGCAATTTTACATCTTTATACAAATCTTGACACAAATACACAATTAATGAAATTAAAAAAATGGAATTTGAACTATTTTAATAAAATTATTACTTCTGAAGATGTTGGTTGCGAAAAACCAGATAGGAAATTTATTTTAGAGGCTAAAAATTACTTGGATAAATATTATAAAAAAAGTTTTAAATTTTTTGCTATTGGTGATGATGTTGAAAATGATTTAGAACCTTGGAAAAAAGAATATAAAGCAGAAACCTATTTAATTAATAACATAAGTGATAGTGATTTTGTCGATTTTCAATTGAGTATTGAGGATTCTTTAGAAAATATAGTTAATCAGACTTAGAGTTTACATAAATTTTAAAATCTTTTACTTCAATAAGGGTATATTTACTATCCTCTATAAGCCTCTTGGTGATATACATATCACCATCATCAAAAATTGCATCTAAGTCCTTTCCTGCCCAATTTTCCCTCACAAAGAAAAAGCTTTTATATGTAACTTTATTTCTCGGCATCCCAAACTCTGTATCCCAGTAAACAATATTATTTGGTGAATCAACAAGACTATATGAAGATTCTATTTCTTCAATCACTAAAGGTATAGTGTATGAATCTCCAGTAGGTAAGGTATTTCTTGCTTCAAATGTTCCTGAAAGTTTCATAAATCCATTTGGAACAATAAAAAGAAAAGCTAATAAAAGAGTGATATTTTTATTTTTTTGAATTAAATAAATTATTGAAAGAAACATCAAGATGAGCGAGAAATTTAAATACAGTATCCATTGTCTTTGAATTGAAAATAATATAAATATAAAGTGTAAAAAACCGACAACATATACATAGCTATAAAGTTCATCAAAATTTTTCAAACTATTTAGAAATAAAAGAACCATAAGAGAGAGAAGGAAATAAAAAAATAATGGCGAATTAGTTAAATTCATAGAAAAATGCATTGTTAGCGTCTCAGACCAATCTGTAAAATAATTAATATCATAACGATTAGGTTGACTGTATTGTGTTTGGGAATCTAACCAGTTATAGTAAATTGAATAAAAATTAGGAACCCCAAGTCGGTTTATCGGTGGAATTAATAAAATTGGATTGACTACAATAATTGCTGCCCAACTTAATATAATTGTCTTCAAAACATTTTTAAAATTTAATTTAATTTTGTTATTAATGAAAATAAAAATAATTCCTGGAATAAGTGCAAATATTCCTATGATCTTTACTCCTGTTGTTAGTGCTAGGAAAAATATTGTATGGTAATATTTTTCATCTTTTAAATATTTTATTGATAAACCAAGCAACAACAGAACTAACTGATCTGGTTTAGCAATTGTGTTGTAATAATAAATGCCTGGTAAGCAATAAAAAATTAATAAGTATGTCCATCTGTATTTTTTATTTAGAAGTAAGTTTATAAATATATTTACTGATAAAAAATATATAAAAAGAGTCAACAGTCTTGTTAAGGTAATGACAATTTGATCACTAAAAAAAAGTGAGAACGGTCCTATTAAAACAATGTACAAATTAGACCACAGTCGTCCATATCTCAAATCTCCGCCATAAGCAAGTTCAGTAACTACTAAAACTAAATTTTTTAAAAACTCATTATCAATGTTTGGATAACGGTTGAATTCATTATCTAGAATCCACACATTGTAAATATCATTTATTGCAATTCTTTCATCTACTGTAAGCATTTCATAGCTATTCAATTCAAATGACATATATATAAAATTAAATATGATGTAAACGACTAAAAGAAAGGATAAATAATTTAAATATTTTAAAACATCAAGTTTTTTTAATAACGCCTTATCGACACTCATATTGTAAAATTGTAGTGTGCAATATATAGTTCACGAAGTTAATACAATAGAAAAATTGCAAAAAATACCTAAAAATTATGGTATTGAAATCGATGTAAGATTGCTTAACAATGAGCTTGTTTTAGGTCATGATATTGAGAAAAATAATGTACCTTTAAATATCTTTTTAAAGGAATATGACCATTCATTAATTGTTGCAAACATTAAAGAATCTGGGGTTGAAGACCTAATTTTCTCAAAATTTGAAGAACTAAACGTGAATAGATTTTTTCTATTAGATGTTGAATTTCCATATATTTATAAAAACTTTAAAACAAGGGGAAATAATCTTTCACTGAGATTTTCTGAATTAGAACCTCAATTTACAAACAATACGTTAATTGATAAAGTTCAGTGGCTTTGGATAGATTCGTTTACAGAACTGCCAATTAATGAAGAATCTGTAAAGTACTTTAAAAATTTTGAGTCATGTTTAGTATCTCCTTCAAGGTGGGGCAGAATTAATAATATTGAACAATCTTTTGAAACTTTTAAAAAATTTGGATTTTTCCCAGACTGGATTATGGTTGAAATTAATGAAATTACCGAATGGGAAAATTTAAGAAGATAATAAATTAAAAATTTTTCTCAAGTAATAATAAATTTTCTTTTTCTTACTTTCAAAGTATCGACTAACTTTATACGAATTGTTAAAAGTAATGCTATAGAAATTATTTTCTTGAATATTGTTTAATAAATCATTATTTTTATTTCTTTCATTAATCCAGTAGTCAATTTTTAACTTATCAAAATTAAACTTACTGTCTGCGAAATATTCTAAAGTTGATTTCAATAATTCTAGATTTATATCCTCATACTCATTAACAAAGAGGACTGGGAGCTCTTTTAAAGTATTCAAAGTGTAATGATATTTAGTGATAGGAATAGTTCCGCTATAAAGAGATTCCCAAATTCTATGAGTGTCTATACCATTACCCCATGGTGCCAAAGCAAAACTGTGGTCTGCGATTTCGTAATTATATTGTGACAAGCTTAATTCTGAATCTGAAATTGTAGCCCAGTTATAATTTTTGAATATATTCTTTAAATTTTGTCTATGTTGTATGTTAGTATTTTCTCGAAAATTTAAATAAATTTTTGGCTCTATATCAAATTTAAAGCTTTTTAAATTATCCACTACATTTTCTATATTTATATATTTATCCTGAAATGAATTGCCTATTCCTAGGGGAATTGGTTTTAATATTTCATTCTTAAAATCTACATTTACAGAAGACCAACTCACAATAGAATCTGGTTTTTTATTAAAAACATCTTTCGTGATACTTAAATCTGTCTGTGAAGTAACAAGATGAAGATTTTCTAAACTTGGATGATTAGCTAAGGATTTAAACAATGGTTTTAAAGTGAAGTTATTACAAAATATTGTATCCGAGCTTCTAATTTCGTAATCTTTAAGTTTGTAAAAGATATAATCGTTTGTTTTCTGAAGAATAATATTTTCATTATTTTCTAACTTTTCATAATCTTCATAAGAGACATAGGATGAATAAACAACATCACATTTTCTTTTAAAATTAGCTGAAGATAAAATATCATTTTTATTCATAAAAAACTTAATACATTATAAAATCACTTAGAACTAATCATTATTATTATGCTTTAATTAAATTAAGTGAATTATTTATATAATAAAAAAATAACATATATTTTTGGAGATGGTCGAAAAGATAAATTAGTCTCGAAAAAACAGTTTGCTAAAGAATTTTTTTATTCCTATTTTGAATTTAAAAGTAATTGTAGAGAATTAAATATAATTGAGTTTAAAGAAAATAATAACCCCTATTTAGTATTTGTAGACAAAATTTTGAGAAAAATAACTAACCTGTCTTTTTATATAGACAACATATACAATTCTAAAAATAAAAAATTGTTAAAAAATTCTGATATCATAATTGCAACAAATGACAGGCTAGGGTTGTCTGCTTTGCCTATCCTTATTCCTAGAGGTAAGAAAAAATACAAATCATTTGTTTTTGTAATGGGATTGTTATCAAATAAATCTACAAATATAATTAAAAAATTTACTAATAAATTTTTCTTATCCATTTTTCTGAAAACATTTGATAAGTTAATATTTCTTGGAAAGCCAGAGTATGAAAAAGCTATAAGCAAATATTCAAAACACAAAAATAAACTAGTTTTCCTTCCTTTCTCTATTGATACAGAGTTTTGGAATATTGAAAAACAATCTGAAAAAAAATATGATATTTTATTTATTGGAAATGATAGTTTTAGAGATTATGAATTTGTATTAGAACTAGCTTCAAATTTAGATCATTTATCATTTAAAATTATTACTTCTCAAATAACCACAGATAAAGTTAAAAGCATAGAAAATATAGAACTAATTAATGGAAAGTGGAGTAAAAACCTTTTATCAGATAGTGAAATTTTAGAAATTTATAATAAGTCAAGACTAACTATACTGCCTCTTAAAAATACTATCCAACCTTCAGGGCAAAGTGTTGCATTGCAGTCAATGTCTGCTGGCACACCTGTAATGATCACAAAAATTGATGGCTTCTGGGACGAAGAAATATTTGAAAATAATTTAAATATCTTTTTTGTTGAGGAAAATAATGTTGAAACATGGTCAAAAAAAATTGATGCGGTTCTAAATAATAATACTTTGCTAGAAACTATCTCAACAAATGCAAAGGATCTTGTTCATAACTTATATAACTTGGACTTATTTCATAATAGACTTTATGAAATTATGGAAGAAACTAAATAAAATGAAGATTTCAATTTTCACCAGTATGACCAACCCCGAGGAAAGAATGGATCCATGGAAAGAATCCCTGTCATGTTACGAAGATTTCTCAGATGAATTAATTGTTGTTGGGGAAAATTGGGATTATGAATTTAATTGGGTAAAGATTGGAAACGTATTTCAAGAAGGATTCAACAAATGTTCTGGAGATTGGGTAATAAGGATGGACTTAGATTACTTTTTTCATGAAAACGATCTAAATGTTCTAAGAGAATCTCTAGAAAAATTTAAAGGTTCTCCAGCAATCACTTTTTCTAAACATCAATTCTTTACTCCTGATAGGTACAATCTTAAAAGTAAGATCTGTATTGCCTTTAATAAACGTCTTTATCCAGATATAAAGCTCAATGGTGGTGGAGATTTGTGTCAACCAACATTAAATGGTATTGAGATATTACCTAAGAATATGCCTGAAATTTCTGTTCCAATTTGGAACTATGATACAGTTTTTAGAACTAAGGAAGTAATATCAAAAGATAGGGCAAGATTTGCACGTGCTTATAATAGACATTTTCAAGATTGGGGCAAAGGTCGAGGTACACCTGAAGAGGCTTTTGATGCATGGTTCAAAATGATAAAAAGTAGATATAAGCTTCATAACAAATATATTGAAATTGATGAGCATCCAAAATATATAAAACAGAAATTAAAAAACCTAAATCCAAACCAATTCGGATATAATGCTTTTGGTCTTAAAAAAAATTAGGAGGATAATATGAATATTCTAGTTTTTGGCAGCAACGGTCTTGTTGGGAGTTCTCTGGTAAAAAACCTACAAAAAAATGACGACATCAATGTAATTGGTTCAAGTAGGAAAGATACAGATCTTTTTAACCTTGAAGAAACTAAGGAAATTATTAAAAAAATTCAGCCTAATGTAATTGTGAACGCCGCAGCTAAGGTTGGTGGAATTTATGCAAATAATACAAAAAGGGCAGATTTTATTATTGATAATTTAAAAATAAATTTAAACATATTGGAATCAGTTATAGAATTTAGCGAAATTAAAGTAATAAATTTGGGAAGTAGCTGCATTTATCCATTAGATGCTAAAAACCCAATTCAAGAAAGTGATTTTATGACTGGCTCTCTTGAGCCAACAAATTCTCCATACGCAATGGCGAAATTATCAGCGATAGAAATAGGGAGATCTTTAAAAGTCCAATATGGGCATAAAGTAATCAATCTTATGCCAACAAACCTTTATGGACCAAATGATAACTTTGATGAAAATTCAAGTCATGTAATCCCTGGTCTCATAAGAAGAATGAATAATGCAAAACTAAACAATGAAGATACTTTTGAAATTTGGGGAACTGGAACGCCTCTCAGAGAATTCCTTTATGTAGATGATTTAGCTAATGCTGTTGAGTTTATCCTTAATAATAATATACAAGATGACTTGATAAATATTGGTAGTGGTGAGGAAATATCTATTTTAAAATTAGCAGAGTTAATAAAAGACGTAATTGGATATGAGGGTAGTTTAGTATTTGATACTTCAATGCCAGATGGAAATCCAAGAAAACTGTTGGATTGCTCTCTTATTAATAGTTATGGTTGGAACCATAATACGAACCTTGCAACTGGGTTAGAGAAAACTTATAATTGGTATAAAAATAATATAAATTAGCTTGGATTTTCCCATGTTGGATTAAGAAGATTATTGTCTATTAATACTTTTTCTCTTTGTGCTTCCTCAATATCATGCTCCACCATCATTTTTACTAATTCACTAAAAGAGGTTTTGGGTGTCCAACCAAGGCTTTTTTCTGCTTTAGAATAATCACCCAAAAGGTGGTCTACTTCATTAGGTCTAAAATATTTTTCAGATATTTCAACAAATTCTTCATAATTAAGCCCAACTATTTTAAATGCTTCCTCTGCAAACTCTCTAACAGTATGTGTTTCACCTGTCGCAAGCACCCAGTCATCAGGTTCTTCATGCTGCATCATCATCCACATGCCCTCAACATAATCACCAGCAAAACCCCAATCTCTATATGCATCTAAATTACCCAATGTAAGTTTGCTTTGAATTCCTGCATGTATTCTTCCAACAGCCTTTGTAATTTTTCTAGTTACAAAAGTTTCTCCTCTGTATGGTGATTCGTGATTAAACAGAATTCCATTTGTGCAAAATAACCCGTATGATTCTCTGTAGAGTTTTGTTACATGATGTGAAAAAACCTTTGAAGCAGCATAAGGACTTTTTGGTTCAAAATTGGATAATTCATTTAATTTTTTTGAATCTGTACCACCGTACATCTCAGATGAAGAAGCTTGGTAAAATTTTACTTGTTTATCAGTATTTTTAATAGCCTCTAGTAGGGATAGAGTTCCCATCAAACCAGTTTGAGATGTATAAATTGGATTTTTGAAAGAAACCATCACATGTGATTGGGCGGCAAGATTATATATTTCATCTGGCTCTATAGAATTAATAAGATTATTTAATGAGGAAGAATCGGTAAGGTCAGAATAATATAAATTTAACATTCCACTTTCTGAAAATTCTGAAATTAAAGGATCTATTCTTTTTGTATTAATCGATGAAGATCTTCTTATAGTTCCATGAACCGAATAACCCTTATCTAGTAAAAGTTTTGTAAGGTAATAACCATCTTGTCCGGTAATACCAGTGATAAAGGCTTTTTTCATAGTTTCTCTAATCGAATAATAACTTTTATTATAAATTACTTTTGTAAAATTTTAATACTTAAAAAATAACCTAAAAACGAAAAATAGATTATAGGATACCTCACACTTTCCATTGAGACATCAAATAATGAAGTTAAAAATATGGGGAGTATAAAAACAATTATTTTGAAGTTGTTGTTTTTCAAGTACCACTCCTTGACTAAGTAGTAATAGAAAACCAAAAAAAGTAATAATTGAATTAGTCCTCCTCTTGCAAAAATGTTTACAAGATAGTTGTGAACATTTTCATTTGAGCCATCCCAACCTTGTCTCTCTCTTGGAGTCATAGCTGGAATTATCTCGTTGTAGGCATATCCAGTAAGAATTTGATCTTGATAATCAAGATCAAATAAAACATCCTGCCAAATTTGTAATCTATAGTCAATATTTGTCTCATCGGAATACAATCGGCCATCAGCTAGTGTAAAAATCCAAAACTCTCGTACATTTTTATACGTATAATCACCATCATCAACAACGGTGTATTCATAGTCGTATTCAGGAACCTCAATGGTTATTAAGTCATCCTCTAAGATTTCAGAATTAGAATATCGTTCTGGTTGAGTTTTTAATATACTCTGGAAATTTGTAAATTTTTCATGCATGTATGTATTTTCAGTATATTCACTGAAAAATACCTCATAAGAAATATTGTTAAACGAACCGAATGTTCTTACCGAAGAAAAACTAAATAAAGATACGCCTATTAAAAGCATAAAAATAAAATATTTAAAATCTTTAAAAATAAATTTTCGATAGTAATAAGTAATCAAAAGTAAAAACAGTACTGCAGGCAAAATAGAACCTTTACTTTTAAATGAAAGGTAAGGAAATAAAATTGCTGAGCTTAAAATTAGATATGAGAATGAAAAACGATCATTTCTTTTTAAAAGTAAATAAAAATTTGTAACTGTAAATAAGAGTAATAGATCCGAGGCTTTGAGAAAATCTAGCGTGTCAGAAAATTTTATAAAAAAGTTTTGAAGAAATTGTGGGTAATATATTGAACTTAAAATATACGAAATTGGTAAAGCCCAAATAAAATTCTTAATCTTAAAATTATCGCTTTCTAGATAATTAAAAAGATAATTTCCTAGATATAAAAACATCAATGTCCATATATAAGAACTTGATTTAAAAGTATATGAATTAAATAAACTTCCTGAAGTTATTACTAAATTTAAAAAAAACGCCACAAGAATTAATCTATGCACAAAAACTAATTTTGTTTGATTGAAGATTTTTTTATTATAAAACAAAAATATACAACTTAATATAAAACAGACAGCAATTATTATTTCTCCGAGTCTAAAGTTATAAAAATAAATCCCTGTAAACGTTCTTCCAAACAACATTACAAATAAAACAAGAAAAAAATAAATTACTGAAATTAGTTTTATAAGTTTTAAACTTAATAATCTGTCTTTCATAACCTAAATTTTGGAAACCTTGTTAATTTTAAATTTTTTCTTTTTTCTATAATTTGATTTTTATTATTTATTAATTCTTCAAAGTAGTTTAAATACTCTCTTGACATAGTCTCAGAATTTCTTGGATACTCCCTAACTTTCATTAAATACTTATCGTAATTATCTATTAGATACTCAAGCTTGTTCTTAAAGTCTCCTGATTCAAACATTACACCATACCCATCACAATATTCAGGTAAGCCACCACTATTTATAAATAGGATTGGGAGGCCACACTGCGCACCTTCTATATGGTGGTTACCTGATGGTTCAAATAGTGAAGCGGTTAAATATATATGATGATCTTTTAGTCTATTAGCAAGCTCTTTTCCTGATAATGGTTTTAAAAGAGTTGATTTTTGAAATTTAAAGTTGTTTGGAACATTTCCAATATATGTAAAATCGATATCTAAATTTAATTCCTCATTAGAAATCAAGTTGTCTAATTCCGAATATATTGCAAATCCTTTGTTCCAATTGTTTCCCCAATGGTGGGTAACAATTTTTAACTGGCTTTTTTTATCCCAAATGCTTTGATTTAATGGATTAAATATTTTACTATCTGAACCAGATAAAATAACCTTTGAGTTTTCAGAGTTAAAACCTTGCTTTAAATATAAATTTTCAATCCAACTACTTACAAAAACTGTTGCATCAGCAACTCTATTTGCATTTAATATAAATTTATTTACGTTTTTAGTATCTTTTCTTTCATCGCACTCATTGATTCTGTGAACAACAATAGAGTCATTTTTTATTCTTTTTATATATCTATATATATCTTTATATCCAAAAGAAGAGGATTCTGCTTTATGATTTGGTGATGTCATTAGAATTATATCTATATCGTCATCATCAAGATTGTGGACAACTTCATGGCCTTTAAGAATTAGATAATTTTTTAGATTAATAATAAATAAATTACCTCCACCCCAAGGTCCCTCTATAATTTTTGATCCTATGCTAATTTTCACTTACAAACTCAAACATATCATAAAAACTCTTAAAAGCTTCTGGAACAAAATATTTCTTAACATTACTATAAGAATATTCTATATCTGGTTCTGCTTCCATGAAATTTTCCATATTGTAAATTGAACTACTATTAAGTATTTTTTCAGCAATTCCAACATTTGTTGAAATTAAAGGTGTCTTTGTTGCAGCTGCTTCAAGAATAGACTGTGGTCCGCCCTCAACTCTCGATGCAACAATGTAAAGATCTAGAATGTTATAAAGTTCGTTCAGGGTTTTGTGATCGGTCATTTCTAAATAATAAAAAGGTATTTTAAAATTGTTTAATTCAGAAATTAAGTACTGCCTTCTTTTTCCACTCAATAGCACCGTTAAATCTTTTTTTTCGTCACACAGTTTTCTTACTATCTTTAGAAATTGATCAGGCCCCTTAGAAAGTTTTGGGCTTTTTAAATCATGTCCTTCGGTATCTCTTTGAAACGAACCTACTAAAAAAGAATTTTTATCAATATTATATTTTTTTCTTAAAGCTGTCTTGTTGTCTAATTGAAACCATATATTTTGATTAACCCAAAATGGGATTTCAAAAATTTTCTTATCTGTTAATTTAACTAATTGTTTGAATGTTTTTTCAGAAATTACATGGTAAAAATCAACATATTTGTCTCTTTCATAAAATTCTTTTTTTTGTTTTTCATCAAACTTGGATTCGTCAATGTGGTGAATAGTGCATACAACTTTTTTACGGGATAAATTGTTCTTATTTATTTTTCTCCATGTCCATGGTGCAATTAACCAAATAATATCTGAGTTAAAAATAAAATTAGAAGTTGTAGATGAATTAAAATCATTCCATTCTGAATAAAATCTATCAACTATCCAGTTTTCACCTGCTTTGTTTAAATAAATCTTCATTAAATAAAATGATACTTAAAGAATTTCACTAAAGATGTTATTTATTTGCTCTCTTTAAATTTTCTGATTAATTTATCTATTGATAATATCTCATTAGCAAATTTCTTATTTTTTATTCCCTCTGCATCGAGGTTTCCATTATCTTTTAGAGATATAATTTTTTCTACAAGCTGGTCGTATTGAAACTGATCATACATAAAACTTGAATCTTGCGGAAAGAACTCTTTTATTCCCCCAGCATTAGGAAATATCGACACTTTACCCAGTAAAGAAGATTCGCAAAGTAGGTTTGGTTGTCCTTCGTACATTTTTGTTGCTGTTACCACAGCTTTTGCATTTTTTATATAATTCAATACTTCTTTATTATCTAATGCTCCATAAAATTTAATTTTTTCTGAGCTATAAATTTTTTTTACATAATCTAAAAGAGGACCTGAACCAATAATCTTTAAACCTAAATTTTGAACATTTGATTTATTAAAAGACTCTAACAGCTCAATTATCCCTTTTTCTTTGGAGATGCGACCAGCATACAATATATAATCATCATCTTTTATAACTGAACCAAATTTAACTTCAGGAAGATAATTACGCAATACAGATATTTTCTCTTCATTTATACCTTTATTAATTAAAAAATTTCTATGAAAATTTGTTAAAACATATATTTTTAAATTGGCATCTTTGATTAGACTAAAAAATTTTTTATGAAAATAAATTGAGTAGATTGACTTTAAGTAAGATTCTTCAAAATATTTATTAAAAAATTTATACTTTTTATTTTCTATGCCACAAGCTCCACATGATTCCATATTTGATACATGATTCTTCAACAAATATGAACTACAGCAAATATATCTAAAATTATGGAGTTTAATTCTCACATCAAGATTTCTTTTAGAAAGCAGTCGGATATAAGAACTTGGTATAGAGAACCAAGTATTTTGAAAATACACAATACTTGGATTATGCTGTTCAATTAAATTGTTAATTTTTTTTTGATTATTGTTCAATCCAATTAAATTTAAAAAAAATGTTTTAAAGGAGTTTTCTAATATTAATGACTTAATCTCGTACTCTTTTTCTAATAAATCTATCTCATTATCTACCGCTATATCTTCACCGCCAATATTTTGGTATTTAGTATGGATTAACAAAATTTTCTTCACAAAAAAAGAGTAGTCGTTTTTTTAAATTTATAAGTAAAGTTATCCTATTAAAATTAAATTATTGAATTTATTACTAATATTTACTTTTGATATGTCTCTAAAGTCTTGGGAAGAATCTGGTTTATTTAGCAGAGAAACTCATGCCTATAGAGTTCTTTACGAAAAGTATGGAGTAAAGACCACCTTTCTTACATTTGGTAATAATGATGATTTACTATTTGAAGATGAGCTTGAAAACATAAATATTGTTCCTATATATGAACATATAGAATATTCAAATTCAAAAGTAATTCGTTTTATAAAATCTATCTATTTCTGCCTTAAATATAGGTCTAAATTTGAAAATATAGATCTAATTAAAACAAACCAGCTTTCCGGAAGCTGGGTTGGTATCTTATTAAAAATATTATTGTCAAAACCTCTTATTTTACGAACAGGTTTTGACAAAGTTATATTCTTACTTAAAGAAAAAAAATCAAAACTTAAAATTTTGATCTACTATATTCTTACTCAAATTGGATTATTAATCTCAAATTATTATATAGTTTCAAGCTCTAGTGATAAAAATTTCATTGAGAAGTATTATTTAGTTTTTAAAAATAAAATCTTTGTTAATCCTAATTGGGTAGAAAATACTCCTTTAAAAATATGGAGTGAGAGATATGATAAAAGAATTCTTATGGTTGGTAGGCTCGAAAAGCAAAAAAATTATAAAAAAGCATTGAAAGATTTTTCTAACTCTAATTATGTTTTTGATATTGTAGGTTCAGGAACATTAGAAGATGAAGTCTTAAATTTATCTTCAAAAAATAATACAAAAATAAATTTATTGGGAAATTTACAAAATAATTCCTTGTTAAAGAAATATTCTGACTATAAATTCTTTTTATCTACATCATTATTTGAAGGTAATTCAAAAGTAATTCTTGAAGCCATGGGAGCGGGATGTATTGTATTTGCTACAAACAACTCAAACAACAAAGAAATAATTACACATGGTGTCAACGGCTTTTTATTTGAACCCAAAGACGATTTGTTGTATTTATTCGAAAACCTAGATAAATATACACTAAGTGAAATATCGAATAATGCTGTTTCAACCATTGCAAACAAATTTTCAATTGAAGCTATTTTAAATAGTGAAATGAACTTAATAAATAAATTAATTTGATAGATATTTAGGGACACTTATGTCACCATTTTTCTCAATAGAAATATGGTAATCATAATTGGGAATCTCATCTACATTATGTGTTGAATTTACAATCGTCAGATTTCTTTTATTTAGAATCTGATAAATCATTGTTTTTGTTTTTATATCTAAGTTAGACATGGATTCGTCAAGAATTAATATTTCACATCGTGATGCTAAGGCTCGTATGAATGAAATTTTTTGCATTTGACCTGTTGAAAGTGTTTTATTGCTAATAGCTTTTTCTAAATCATAAGAATCTCCATCTGAATACAGTTCAAATTCTTTTAGGAAGTTGAGCATATCTTGATCATTTAAATCGACATTTGAACCATATAAAATATTTTCTTTAATATTTGAATTAATTATTAACGGTGTTGCGCTAACGTATCCAACTTTTTCTGAATAAACTTCAACTTTTCCATTAGTTGGGAAGAAAATTCCGCTTAATAAACCAATTAGAGTGCTTTTTCCTGAACCATTAGGACCTGTAATAATAGTGTGTTTGTTTTTATATATATCTATATTTGTATTTTGAAATAAGAATTTATCTGATCCAAGGTATTTAAAATCAACTGTGTTAAATTTGATTGCAATGTCTTGATCCAGGTCTTGAGATATCACAAAATTGCCAGAGGTAATTGTTTCTTTATTTTTTTCAATTTGGTAAAGCTTATCTAAATAAACGTGAAAAGAAGATACAGTATGAATATTTCTATTAAAAATTCCTAATGATTGAAATAGCCTTAATAATATTCCGACAAAATCTAGAGATAAATATTTTATAAAATCAAAAAATATCAGAAGGATAGATAAGAAAAACAATGTAAAAAAATTCGGCATTATTGAACTAGCAGTGCCAACTTTAATATCATTTAACCTTGCTTGATAAAAAAGTTTTAAACTTTTTGAATATTGAGAAATTTCTTGATTTGTTCTCTTTAAAATTTTAATTAGAAATAAATTATCTAATATCTTTTCTATTTCAGAACTTATATCTTGCCCATATATATAAGCTTTGTGAGCAAATCCTCTTCCTAGTTTTGTCAAATATAAAGTTGGAACAAACAAAATTAAACTACCTAGAGAAAAAATAATAACTGCTTCAAAATTTGTAGAAAGTAAATAAATCGAGAATGCTAAAATTTGAATTAAGCTACCAAAAAAAGCAGCAAGGTTAGAGTAAAATCCTCCGACCTGAGAGCTTAATGTATTTATGTAATAGTATGCATCTGATATGGAAACATTGCCTCTCTTAAAAACTTCTTCGATTAAATATATTCTTAAATTGTTTTCAATATCAATTTGAAGATTTGTTGTGATAATTTTTTCTAAATAAATTAGAAAAAATCTTAAAAGAATGTAAATTGGGAGTAATTTTTCATAAGATAATATGTATTCAAGAACTGGATTTGTAAAACTTACTTCATCAGAGAAAAAGTTTGAAAAAAATAAAATTATTATAATGTCCAGTGCAACCATGACATTAATAGTCATTGCCAGGAAAACTATTTTTAATTTTTTATTTTTAGTTTTTGTAAGCCTAGAAACATCTACTAAATCTTTGTAAAATACTTTAATTTTTGAAATGTAATTGTTCATACTAAATTAACTTTAATGCTAAAAATTTTTGATTTAAGAAAAATTAATGCAATTTAGTAACTTACACTGCACTTGCTCAAATAGCTAAGGCTTATACTTTGGCGTCTTATTTTAGTTGATAGACTGTCTACTAAAAAGCAACTGTAGTCAACATTGTTAATGTCAAACCTACATGAATCATTGAAAGGTCTTGGCCTGTGAAAAGTAGTCACAAAAAAAGTCTTTATTTCATCATTTTTAATTTCTTGTATTGATCTGTAAACTTTTATATCACTATTTATATACGAAGTAACAGCCTGCGGTGGTTTACAAATTAGAATCTTATCAATATCTAAAGAATCAATTTTCTTTGCTAGCTCTTTTCCTGAATAAGCATAATAATCTGTTGGCCAATCCCCACATCCGTCAATCTTTTCACAGTAACTGTCAATTGATTGTGTGTTAGCAAATTCGTTTAAATATACATATTTGTATGGACCTAAGCCGTACTGACTGTAAGTTACATAAAAAAGACTTGCCGAAAATAAGAAAATTAAAGTTTTTTTATTTTTACTTAATAAATATATACTTTCTACAAAAATTACAACCATAAAAGGAAGTAGGAACAAAAATTGTCTTATTCCGTCGTAAGCGGAAGGTCTAAAAATTATAAAAAGTAAATTTACAACTACGAAAAAATAAAATGAATAATTTGTAAATTCATTAATTCTTCTTTTAGCAATAAAAAAAAGTAGAAGAACTAAAACACCAAAAATATAATTAATTGGACTCCTAAAAAATAACCATTGAAGAAGATAGGTTGGGTCTATGTTGGTGGCCTCAATAAACTGACCATTAGTGACGGTGTAACCGCTCCAACTGTATGTAAATTGATGAATCAAAGCATCTCTTAGCCAAATTAAAGGTGATTTCCATGAAGATGGAGTTCCTAAAAAAAGAAAAATTAATGAAACTAAAAAAACTGAAGTATTTTGAATGAAAAATTTTTTAATCAAATTTTTATTAATTTTAAAAAGGTAAAAGACTGAAACTAACCCAATAAATGGATATGCATTTATTCTAATTAAACAAGCTAGTCCAACGTTAAAACCAACTATTAAAACGTTTAATTTATTTATTTCATTTTTACTTACTAATTTTGAATTAAATTCTGTTAAATAAAGTGTTGCTAAAAATAATTGAAGTGCATACGGAAGGTCTTTTATATTAAACATTGACTGACCGCTAAAACTTGGATATATAATTAGAAAAATAATTACAAATAACGATACTTCTGCTGAATAGAAAAATTGCAGTTTTCTGAAAATGAGATACAACATTATTACAACATATACTGTTAAAAAAATGTGCATATTTTGATAAATTTTTTCATCTGGATTGGTCCCGTACAAACCATCAAAAAACCAATAAAACTTATCTAATAAAGCGTTCATTTTGCTGGAATTTGAGAGAATATAAATCGGTAAAATGACTAAAAAGCCATAATATTCGTTTACACCAATTTCTAAAAGTTTAGGATTCGAATTATCAGTAAAAAATAAAACAACTTTATTGTATATATTTCCGCTCTCATAAATCAGAAAAAGTTCATCATAAGTATTTCCGCCAATAAAAATATTTAATGATTGATGAAAAAAGAAAATAATTAATATTGATAAGAGTATTAACTCAAATTTAATTTTTTTAATATTCATTTACGATTACATTATAAATTTAATTTCATGCATTAATTTAATTATTATTATTATTATTTTATGACTAAAGCAATACCTTTAGAAGATAATTTTGATTGGTGGTGGTACAGATCAAAAAAAAATTTTTTAAGATATATATTAAATAAGCACCTATCAAAAAAAAACTTAAACATTCTTGAAATAGGACCAGGAAAAGGAAATAACCTTGGTTTGTTAAAAGCATATGGTAATGTTTCAGTACTAGAAGTAGAAAAGGAATTTAGTAGTTATTTATTAAATAAAAATGTTTTAAACAAAGATGAAATTTTTTATAATTTTGATCAAATAATAAATAAAAAATCTTTTGACCTAATAGTCCTTCTTGATGTCTTGGAACATGTTGAGGATACAAATAAATTTTTATATGAAATTAATAAATTAATTAAAGAGACTGGAATAGTTGTGTTCTCCGTTCCAGCCTATAATTCCCTTTGGAGTTCACATGACGAAGACCTTCATCATGTCAAAAGATACAATTGGCGAACAATTAAGTCAGAAGTGGGTCAATATTTTTCAATTATTGATAAATATGGTATGAATTTTATTCTTCTGCCAATTCGATACTTACAACTTAAATTTACAAACCCCACAACATTAAATGACACTAGTAAAACTTTGAATTCTATTCTTTATTTAATTGCTTTTTTAGAAGCAATGTTGCTTAAGATAAAAATAAATCCTAAATTTGGTCTTTCTTTGTATTTTGTCACAAAGAATAAACAAACTTAATATTAAAGTTTAAAGAGCCCAATTCGAACTACAGAACACTTCACTTAAGATAAGTTTTTCTTTTTTAATTAAAGTCCTTAGTTTTTAATAAATATATTATTTTAGAAATTAATTTTTTAAAATTTCTTGGTTAGTTATATACGGAATAATTATGGATGAAATACTAATTTTTATAACAATTAGATTCTTAAGTATAGATATATCCTTTAGGAAAATTAAAAAATAATTACCAATACTATACTTTATCTCTGATGTGTGGATTTACTATAAGTAGTCAAAAAAATGTTGAACTATCTGAAATATTAAAATGCAGAGGTCCAGATAATTTCTCTAAAATAGAATTTGATGACATAAGTTTCAATTTTGCAAGATTAAAAATAAGAGATTTAAGTGATAAGTCAAACCAACCCCTTGTCAATGAGAGATACATTGTATCATTTAATGGAGAAATTCTTAATATTGAAAGTTTAAAGAAACAATTCAAAATAAGTGGAGAATTTGAATCAGACACTTTATTTTTAATTGAATATTTAAATAAGCACAAAGATGAACTTTCACTTTTTGATTCAATCAGAGGATTTTATTCTTTGGTTGTATATGATAAAAAAAATAAAAATTTTTTGATTGCAAGAGATTATCTTGGAATAAAGCCTTTATATTTAGAAATACTTGATGAAGAATTTACTCTATCCTCAGTTCCAACAAGAAAATTTCATAAGGAACTAAATTCTGGAAATATAAACAAATTAATTACGTACCGATTTCTTGATTACAAAACAAAAAATGAAATTTTTGATGGAATTGAAATTCCTCCTGGATTTAATAAATGGCTTAGCCTTGAAGAAATATTAAATTTTAATTTTGTAAATTTTAATAATAATTATGAAAATAATGTTTTCTCTAAGTTTAATAAAATTTACCGTAAAAAGAATACTAAAAATTTGTTCGAAAATATTGAAAACAAGCTAATTGATGCAGTGAATATTAATTTAATTTCTGACGTTAATATAGGAATATTTTTATCTGGAGGAACTGACTCTAGTTTGTTAACAGCGTTAGCTAGCAAAGAGATTGGAAATTTAAATACGTACTCAATAATTTACAAAGATTACAAATATGATGAAAGCAGTTTTCAAGATATTATTTCAAAAAAATTTAAAACTAATAAACATACTTTTGAAGAAACTGAGAATTCTTATGTTGAAAGTTTTAGCAACGCATCTAAGTTTTCACATACTCCATTACTTATCCCTAACTATGTTTCTTTATTTAATTTAGCAAAAGAAGCAGAAAAAATATCCAAAGTTGTCTTAACCGGTGAGGGGGCAGATGAAATATTTGGAGGGTACTATGTTTTTAGAGATATACTTAGATATCAAGTTTTAAACCTTATACCCTTAATAAATATCTCTCTGAGTAAAAAATATAATCAACAAAAAACCTTCATGAATGATGTCAATAAAAAGTATCTAGATGAGCTACTACCTACTTCGGAAAATTTCAATCTTTATGATGTCAAATCAATCTCAGATGTATTTTTTCATGAAAGAAATAATTATTTAAAAGGGTTGCTTGGAAGGGCAGATCAAATGACAATGGGTAATTCAATAGAAGCACGAGTTCCATTTCTTGATCAAGATTTAGTAAGGGAAGTTGATAAATTACCAATGAATCAAAAAGTAGGAATTAGAAAAAGAAAAAAAATACTCCATGAAATAGCATCAAAATACCTTCCATCAGAAATTATCGAGAGGCCAAAAATAGGATTCTCAGTTCCTATCGTTAATTGGTATAGCCAAAAAAGTGAACTGTATAATTTATTTAATGAGCAAATAAATAACAATTCCTCTTTACATGAATTGTTTGATAAAGAAAAAGTTAAAGTTATTCTCAAAAAAGCTGAAAACGATCCTGATATATTAGAAAATGTAATTTTTCCAATAGTTGCTGTAGGTCTTTGGCTTTAAATATTTATTTTAAATTAAGTAATTCACCAAATATTTCTTCATAAACTGGATCGGAAAACTTCTCAAAACCAGAACCAGGATAAAAAGTAGCTTCTCCAAAATATATTTCATTGTTTACATAATAAAAATCAACTCGTACGAATTTAAATGAAGATGAAATAATTTTTGCTAGATTAAGCATCTCATCTAACTTATCTGGCTTTGGAATATAGCCGCTGTAATAAGGATAGTGTACGGTAAAATTCTCAATCTTGTTCCACCTATCGTCATAAAAGCATCTTTGATGATTAGTATGACGATTTACATCTAAATGAAAATATTTAGGTAGACCATTAAAGCAATAGATTTTGTAATCAATTAAATTTATATGATCATCTAATAATCTTTCTACAAACACCTTTTTCTCTATTCTTGAATAATGGTATTCTCTCCCGTCAAGATATGATTTTTCTTTAAACTGTTTTTTTGTCTCTTCCTCCACAAAGGAGAAATCAAATTCTGATTTATTTGAACAAATATATACTTTACCTGATTCAAAATTTGTTTTTAAAATAAACTTATCGAATTCCACTGTTTGATCTTTGAATGATTTGCTGAGGTCTAAAATCTTTAGTGTTTCAATTATATGTTTTGGGCCGATTTCTCCTTTTATTATTTCTTTTACTTTTAATTTATCCTGATAATTTGTTTTATCATCTGTATCATCGTAAATTTTTAGATAATTAATTTTTTGATTAAAAAGTACAGGATTTTTAAAATTTACAAATTTATTAAATTTTTTAAAAAATTTTAAATTTAAAAATAACTTATCTGGAAGTAAATTTTTTAAAATTACATAAAATTTGTTTTTTTTCATTTTTCTATTTTAAATTTATATAAAAAGAATACTAAAAAATATTAGAAACTAAATATCTAATTTATAAATAAAGCTGTTGATAAAACACTTATGTGGCCAGAGGCAGAATCGAACTGCCGACCCCTTGTTTTTCAGACAAGTGCTCTACCGACTGAGCTATCTGGCCTATTTAAGCGGGGACGACGGGATTCGAACCCGCGACCTCCTGCGTGACAGGCAGGCGTGAACTCCAGACTTCACCACGCCCCC
>MDSV01069888.1_pt1 | contig 22531 bp, 17 predicted proteins | sample 810851 | NCBI WGS metagenome assembly MDSV01 (sample SAMN05326640, study PRJNA326480) | marine metagenome | isolation source: seawater | place: Atlantic Ocean: North East | collected 2012 | reverse complement strand
TTTTTATCATACTAACCTTATGGAATCTGAACTCTTTAATACTAATATTTAATTTTTTCGAAATAGAATACTTAAATAATAGTATTATAATATGAATAATAATAATTTATATAGACCTCTTGAATTAACAAAACTCTATTCTAATGAAATTATAAAAAATATATACAGTGAAAACTATCTTATATTTACTACTAGATTACTTGAATTAGGATTACCAGATGATATTAATAAAATTGTTATTGAAAGATATAATATTATAAAACATATTATGAAATATAACTAAATTAGTTTTATAATTTTTCATTTTTTACTTTTAAATTTTAATAATGTTTAAATTTAAAAAACATAAAATAAAAAATCATTATTCCAAATTTTTACAAGTAAAAAAGAATAAAATAAAAAATATTATTATTAAATTCTGCGTTTTTGCTGGTAGAAAAGATAATATGATTATTTTAAATAATTATATAAAAATATTATTAGACGAAAATATAATAAATGAATATCATATATTTGATTTTACAAGAAATTTAATTGATAAAAAAATATTATATAGTTCATATCAAGATTTATTGAAAATTTACCCATCAAGAATATTTATCCATAACCAACAAAATGAAAATAATAATAATAAAAATCAATACAATTGGGCACCATTTTACCAAACTATATCGAATAAAAAATTTTATAAAAATTCAGTGATTATTAAATGTGATGATGATATATTATTTATTGATATAAATGGCTTTAAAAATGCTATAAAAGAAAGAATTAATGATAAAAAATCATTTATAATTCATTCAAATTGTATAAATAATAATATATGTACATATTTTCAAAAAAATTTATATCCATCAATAAAAAATAATTTAGATATTTATCCTAAAGGTGGAATAATGGGACCTTGTTTTAATAATCCAATTTATGCTTTTATTATGCAGCACCAATTTTTAAATGATTGTAAAAATAATTTAAATAATATATATAATTATTATTTAAAAGACTATTATATTAACACTAGAATATCAATTAATTTTATTTTAATTAATGGTAATGATTGTAGATATTTTAAAAATACATCAATAAATGATGAATATGAAGTAAGTTCATATTATCCTGAAAAATTAGATAGACCAAATAGAATAATTGGTAATTTTATAACTTCTCATTATTCATATAGCTTACAAGAAAAAATTTTATCTAGAAAAAAAGATCTTAAAAATTTATATAATGAATTTTCAAAATATTATATCAATAATTATAAAAAGTTAGATTTTAATTATATAAATGATTTTGGAAATAAATATAGAGTAAATAAAATTGGTAAAAATAAATATTATATAAAAAAATTTTTAAATAATACATATTTTATCAAAAATAATGAAAATAAATATTTATATATATCATATATTAATGATCAAATTAAATTATCTGATAAAAAAAGAACATATTTTGACATAAAATTAATAAATCAAGATAAAATAATAATAAATCTAGGAATTTATAGAATAAATAGATATAATATACTAAATGAATTTAAAAATCGTAATTTATTTTTAAAGTTAATGAATGATTATAATGAAAATTTAATACAACTAGAAAAATCTAATAATCATTATTATATGAAATTTGTAAAAAGTAAATTATATATTAATAGTGAAAATAATATTATAAAATTAGACAATATCCCAATTACAAAATGGTATATTGGAAAATACAAGAATAATAAAAAAATATATTTTAAAAAGTTTCATAAAAATAAAAAATTTTATTATAGAAATTTGAATAACAATAATATATTTACTAATTTTTATTTAGGATGGGGAAATGAAAAAATAATAAAAATAAAATAAAAAATCTAATTAATTAATATAATGGAAAAAATTGAATCAAAAGATTTTCAAGTTAAACTAATTAATAGTAGCTTTTATGTAACCTATGTTTTTTTAATTACAACTGGAACAATTACATTTATTGAAGCAATAAGAACTAAATCTCCTGAAATACGAAATATTTTGAATTTAGAAACTTGTATATCTATAATAGCAGCATACTTTTATGGAAAATTTGTTGAACAACTTAATGACAAAAAAGTAGATTATGAAAAAATGAACGAAACTAGATATACAGATTGGGCAATCACTACTCCTATTATGTTATTAGTACTTGTATTAGCATTTTTATATAATTCTAATGGTGGAAAATTAAATTTTTCTACATTTTTACTAATATTATTTTTTAATTATGGTATGTTAGCAGCTGGTTATTTAGGAGAGCAAGAAGTTATCGATAAAGTACCAGCTAATATTATTGGATTTGTATTTTTTGGTGCTTTATATTATTATATTTATGCTGTATTTTTACAAGATAATTATAATTTTGATAATATGATTTTATATTTAGCGTTTTTAATATTATGGGCTGGATATGGTATATTATATTTTCAAGATGAATTAACCAAGAATGTAGGTTATAATGTACTGGATTTACTTTCTAAATGTTTTGTTGGTATATTCTTTTGGGCATATTATACTGGTGTTTTTGTACTTTAATTTAGACATTATATTCAACAATAATCATTGTTCTAAACCCTTTTTTAACAAAACCACCTTTGTGAAATCCGTCAGTTCTTGCTAAAAATATTTCACCGAACTTACCTGTCATATTAACTAATTTATCTTTACTATAATGGTTAAATATAAATTCATCTTCAAATCTTTTTCCTCTAGTTTCTATTAAATTTAAACCATTTGGTAATTTCTCTCTAGAACCTTTAATTAATTTTGTACATCCATTTAACTCAGTAACATCACATAGAGGTATGAATAGTTTAACAAATCTTTTATTTTCTTTAATTTGAAGTTGTGGTTCATCTATATGCCATTTTTGTTTTTTAATTTCACCTTTTTGACTACCATTATTTTCACTATGAAATACTTCTATTTTTTTAATATAAGGATCTTTATCAAAATAATTTTTTATTAATTTTATTAATTTTCTATCATGAACAATATCATTAAATTCTTTAATATGTTTTAAGAATTTTGTATTTTCAATTGTTCGCTGCATATAATATTTATCAAAAGTCACTATATTATTATTTATTTTTGATTTTTCTTCTATAGACTTATTTCCTAAACTATCTTCACTTAATCTCTTCCATATAACATTGTCTAAATTTTCAATAATTTTTAATAATTTACTTTTTTTTACTGATAATCTTATAAAATATTCATTCTTTAATTCATTACTTCTCATTATATTATATTAAAATATTTTATTCTTCTATGATTGGTTCAATTTCTTTAATAAAATCTTTTTTATCAGAAAAATAATATTCGTTAATGAATTTTAACATATCGTCTTTCTGTTTTCTAAGATAACTATATCTTAATTCAAAATATTCACATTGATATTCTATATTTAAAGTACAATATTCAGGTATATTAACATCATATAGATATTGGTTTTCTTGTTCATCCAATTCTTCACTATTATTTTCGAATGTAATGTAAAATCCATATGATTCATTTTCTTGATTATTAATAAAATATAATCTTTTTAAATAATCTATTGAATTCATAAATTTAGCATATTTGTTGTTATTTTGAACATCAAAAGATAATTGAACAACATCATCTAAACCAATGTCAACATGAATTTCATTCTCAAATATATCTTGATTAACATAATAAAATTTCCAATTTTCATTACTTTCAAATATGCCAAATTTATCTTTAATATATTTGTCATCTTTTGATAATTCAATACCATAAAAATCAGGATGTATATTTTTATATATTGATATTGGATCATCAAATTCACTACTTACTTCTAATGGTATGTAAATATCATCAGAAATAAATCCTGAGCATTCAATAAGATCATTATTATTATTGACTACAAAAGATCCTTTAGCACGATAATCATCAAATTGAACTATATCACCAATATTTAATTTTTTATTTAATAATGACTCTACTATTTTAATATTTAATTCATTGTTTAAATAATCAAATTTATAGAAATAGTATTGAGGTTTTTCTTTAACATCAATATCTGATAATTTATCACTTATATTATCAATATATTGGTTTAAATCTTCATTTATTTTTTCCTCATCAAATTCTCTGTTATGATTAATATTTAATATAATATTATCTACTAAATCATTTAATTTATCATTATCAATTCTTTTATTTATTTCTTGATACAAATAGTTAATTAGAATATCTTTTTTTTTATTTGATGTACCTTTAATATTGTGTTTTTTACCTAATTCTTTTAATTGAATTATGGTAAGTTTTTTTAAATCTTCTTGGGTTACTTTGTTCATATTTACTTTTTCTTTCATTAAGATAAAAAATCAATTTTTAATTAGTTTTTATGTACAGAAATTTATTTTGATATATTTAATGAGAGATTTTTTTATTACAAATCCTAATAATGATATAATATTAACGTTTATGGTTACAATTATATCAGTTATAACTACTATTGGTGGTGTAGGTGGAGGTGGATTACTGATTCCTATATTTATGTTAATAGGTGGTTTTGAATTAATTGAATCTATACCATTAACTATTTTAACTATTTTTGGTGATACATTAACAAGAATTTTTTTTTTGTATAATAAGAAACATCCATTATCAGAAAAAAGAGATCTAATATATTTTTCACCGTTATTATTAATTTCATTATTTGATGCCAATAGTTCATTTTTTGGCGTTATTTTATCAAATTTTACACCAAGCTTATTAACAATTATAAGCTTATTATTAATATTATCCATAACATTTTATAAATCTATAAAAAAAGCTATAAATACATATTTAAATGAATTAAAATATTTAAAAGATCCAAATGCTGGTTTAAGATTAGTAATAATAGATGGTATAGGTGAATATTTTAAAATTGATGATCTAGAAAATAATGATAATTTTATTATTGATGTAAAAGAAGAAATTAATGATAACTTAGAAATAATAATATATGATGGTATAGAAGCACCAATAGAATTTGGAGATTCACAAAAAGAAAAATATTTCAATACATTTTTAATGTTTTTTAATCTAGGTATAATTTCTATTTTTAGTTTTACTCGTAAATATTTTAAAATTTGTAATTATTACTATTGGATACATACATTAGGACAATTTTTAATTACATCTGTTTTAGGATATTATACTATAAATTATATTTTACATGATTATAAAACCAAGAAAAATAATAATTATAAATTTATTAACGGCGATATAAATTGGAATTATATTGTTATAAAAAAATTTATTTTTATAGGAACTATTACAGGTTTTGTATCAACATATATAGGAATAGGTGGTGGAATGCTAATTACACCAATCATGATTCAAGTAGGTATGTTACCAGAAGTTGTAGTTGCTACAAGTTCGATTAGTACATTATGTTCATGTATTATATCATCTGTAAATTATTTCTCTGCTGGTGAATTACCTATAATTTATGGATCTTATTTTGCTGTTTGTAGCGGTATTGGATCAATTGGTGGAATATATTTATCAGATTATATTTTAAATAAATATAAAAAACAATCACCAATTATATTTACAGTATCATTAATAGTATTTTTAAGTATTATATTATTGACAGTAAATGCCGTTAATAGTAATTTAATTTATGATAATACATTTAAAGATTTATGTAGTATTTAATATATGAGTGGTTTTTCCCATTTTGATAAATCTGATTTTCCTAAAATAGTAGTAAAATTTAAATCTAATATAAATAATTACGAAGAATACAGAGAATTTGAAAGAGAGTGGTTAAGATGTTATATTGGACACAATAATTTTTATTTTGTTTTTGATACAACTGATGTCGGTTTTGTTAATCCAATGTATGGTTATTATTTAACATGTTTTATTGAAAAAATTAAGAAAATGAACTATAATCTTTTACGATATAGTATAATTATAGTTGATAATTGGTATATCAAACAATTATTATTTTGGGTTTTTCAAGTTCAAAGTCCAGTAGCAGATGTTTATATTGTTGAAAAATCAGTAAATATTGATAATCTAATCGAAAATATCAATAAAAAAGTTTTGATTAAAGATGATGATATATATATTATTTATAAAGATACTAATTAGTTTTTATATTTTTAAGTAAATTTTTACTTTTTATTATTTTTATTTTTGATGGATATGGACTATAAGCCCACATAATTAAAATTGTATGCATTTTAGTAGGTAATCCTTTTAAAGGACCAGATTTATGAAAATAATCAATTTTAAATGATTTCATTTGTCCTAATTTAGCATTAATTCTATTGATTCGTGTTTTTTCCCAATTAGCTCCATCTGGTTTATCTTTTCTTACTGGACAATTTTTTAATTTTTTAGCATCACTATTTTTTTTATATATTTCTAAAAAACCATAATCAGTTGTTAATGGTTTTTCTAATCCTCTTGCTCTTCTTGAAATATTATAGTGCTCAGCTAATTTATCGTAATAATCTATTAATTTTCTGGATAAATAAGGATATTGTTTAGACATATATTAATAATAAAGATTTTTATAATTACAAGTATTTATATATTTTTTAGATACCTAAAGCCCAAAATGGTATTCCAATATAAAGCAACATCATAACGCTTAGAATTAAAGTCATTATTAATATAAATATTTCTCTTGGTTTTAGAAATATAATAGTGAAAAAGAAAATGAATATGAAATACATTTTGGTTTTTTATTTTTATTTTTTTCTTAGTTATTATTCGATTTTTTATATGTAGAAACAAATTGTATATCATACCTAAATGAAAATGAAACATTATCTACAATTCTATCGCCATAATCAGGATACATACCACATCTTTCAAATAATAAATCCCATTCATAAAAATTAAAATAATTTCCACGATAATGTTCTTTTTCATTGAATATTTTTTGATATATATTATGCTGTATATCAATTATCATATTATCATAATCATTCCATACATCATGTTCTATTATAACAATTATCCCATCATCTTTTAAAATCCTTTTACATTCATTAATTGTAGCACTAATATCTTCACAGTGATGTAGTGTTAATATTAATATAATACAGTCAAACATTTTATTTTTATATGGAATTTTGTATGGTTTTTCTTGTATAAATTTAAATGGAAAATTAAATTTCTTAATATTACTATATGGACCCCAATTTTTAATATCAGCACCATATATTTCACAATTTGTGAACTGTTGAATAATTTTTGTTTTTTTTCCAGTTCCTATCCCAATATCAAGTAATTTTATTTTTTTATTTTTATCAAAATTATATGAAATAATATCTGATATTTTTGACATTCTATAAATAGATATTTTATCTTTTCTACTATTTTTTAATTTATAATTATTTTTGATAAATTTATATATTTCTTTATCGTTTTTTTTGTTTTTTATTAAATTTATTAATTTATCCTTGTTTTTTTCAGTCATAAAATAGGAAAGCATTTCATTTAGTCTATTTTTATACATAATTTCAGATTGATTATATAAAGTACTAAATTGATTATTTGAAGAAGGAGATTTATATAAAGTAAATCTATTTTTATAAATTTGTAAAGCACTTTCAACTTCAATAATATATCTTTTTTTAATAAATTTATTTAATAATGGATTTTTTTTAGGGTCTAATATTTTTTTTTTAAATTGACTAAATGTAATTAATCTTTTTTTATATATTTTTTTAGAATTATTTGTAGTTGGTTTTTCATTTTTAATTAATTTTATTTCATTTAACATATTTTTTAAAATAGTTTTTGACCTATTCATTAATTAATATATAGATAATTTTATAAAATCTAAATATTTATTAATAATATTTATTAATAATATTTATTTTCAGTTAATTTTATAATTCCATTACTTCTTATATAAATATTATGTTCAAATTGACTAACATAATTATTTTTTGGTACATAAATTGTTTTGTATTCTTCAATTAATTTTTTTTGAATTAAATTATGAAAAATATCAAAATTAAAATTTTCAATTTCATTTAATAACCATCTATCACAAAAACACAACATAAAGTATCTATCAAATATTTTATTAAATATTGATAATTCTTTTTTACTTAAAAAATTAACATATTCTACATAATTTTTATTTACCATAAATAAATTTGTTGGATTATCGTGATAAATATTAGGACATGTGGAAACAAATGGTTCAACAGCAAATACTTCACCTTCTTCCATCCTTAAAGGGTAATGAATAGCTGTATTTGGCAATGCTTTTGATTTATGAATAACATATGGACCAATATTATGACCGGTTAGATCTTTTAAAGTATGTAATGAATACAATTTATTATCTATAGTAACTTCTTTACTTTTTACATATTCTTCAATATCTTTCCCTAAATCACCTAAATTTACATCAACGCCACATTTACTAACAGCATAATTTGTAGCCTTTTTTGAAATATCTATAAATTCATCAAATTTTGAATTAAAATGAAATGTTTGTGCGCTATCAGTAATATATCCCAGACTATGAACTCCAAAATCGACTTTTACAATATCATCTTGTTGAAGTATATAATCTTTATTTTTTGGTGAAGATGTGTAATGGGCAACAACTTCATTTACTGACACATTAGCAGGAAAACCGCATCCAGATTGTAATGGTTTATCTTGATTATAATTTATTTTATTTTTTACAGCTGTTTCAATATATTCAATAATATTATTAACGGAATTACCAGGTCTAACAATATTATTTTCATTTAATTCAGACATAACTTCTTTATGTACTTTTGAGGATTTAATTAGGTTTAATAAATCACCACTCATTTATAATTTTATAAGTTTATTTTTAAATAAAGTGATTTTAAAATGAATATTAGTTACTTACAAGTGATTAATTTTTTATTTTCAATATGATTAAACATTTTTTGATCTTTAAGATAATAATTATTTAATTCTTGATTTTTGTAATTATATTCAATTAATTTTTGTTCTTCATTACCACATTTAATTAATTTTTTATTCCAAACTATTACATTATCAATAATTGGTTTATCTTGTTTAGGAGCAACAATTAATTCTTGGCTATCACTATATCCAAATAAATATGAAATATATTTAAAAAAAGTCCAAGTAATAGCTTTTTTATTATTATCTTGATATTTATCATATTCATCTATTTTTTGTTCTTTATAGAATGTTAAATTAAATTTAACACTAGTCCATGTTATTTGAACATTTGAATATAATAAATTAATATTATTAAAATCATTTTCAGAATAGTTTTTTGAATCTATATATTCAGCTAATAATTCATACAATTCATTTAATTTTTCAGAATTATCAATGCTCTCATTAAAATAGTCAATATTTTGACAACTATTTTTAAAATTACGAACTGCATAACAAATTTTGTCTAAAAATTCTATATTAGTAGTATAATTACTTCCTTCGCATACTAAACCATTTAATATATTACTTATAGTAATTAATTCATCAGCTAGTGTAATACTACTTATTAAAAATTTCATCATATCATTATATTTATGAGCTTCATTATTCTGAGTATTGTATATATTATCACACATTAAAAGAATTTGTTCATCAATTAAAGATCCATAATTAACATAACTTACAGTATTTTCCTCGAAATTTTTTTGAATTAAACTATGTTGTTCATCTGCTTTATACAAAACAACTCCAGAATTAGAATTTTCAATCATTTTCAAAGCCATTTTTTTTTAGTCTTAGTTAAGGTATCAATTTTTTTATAAAATAAATATATATTTAATTATTGTTAGTATATGGAGTATTTTGTATATCCATGTCATGATTAAGGTTTGTAAGTGTCGCAACCATATTATTATGTCTAGAAATTACAGTATTCTTAATTTGTTCATCGAGTTCTTCATCAAATGTATGAAGAGTTGCTTTAAGAAAATATTTATATTTTGGTTTTTCAGGTTTAAATTTATCAACATGATTTTCTTTACCATCTGTTCCTCTATTTTCTTCATTTTTTAGATTATCTTGAGAAGTTTTTTCAGGGTTTTCTTCATTTTTTTCATTTTCAGAAGTCTTTTTAGGAACTATGTTTGCGATTAGTTTAGGATAAATCGGTTTGAATCCAATTTCAGGAACTAAAGCTTGAAAATGACCAGGTTGTTGATTAATGTAAATAGCTTCTACTGAATCTTGATCAATTAATAACCATTGTCCTTCTTTTCGTTCACCCTCTGGTTCACCCCAGATACGAAAACTAATATTCTCACACCGAGAACCGAGTAAACCTAAGCGAATGGCTTGAATAATCAACAGAATGTCATAATCAATGGTAAAATCTGTATTACCTTCTTTCATTCTTTCAAAAGATTTTTCTATGTCATAGGAATTCTCAAATTTTGGACTGGTTGAAATAAACTTTCTAAGTTCAGTTCCCAATCTTGTCTTATGGTCACTATTTGTTTGAAGTTCTTCATTATTCACAACAAATTTAGTTAAAAGTCTTTTTAACAAATACCCACTCTTAATTTCACCTGTTAACCAATACATTACTGAATGAAAAAAACAATCATTGTCTGTTTTTCCACATTCTACGCTTTGAAAACCGTTTGGTAATTTTTGAACTATTTCTCTGGATGTATAATTTTGATATGATCTCCATCCTAACCACTTCATAACAGTACTATTATCTTTCAATTTGAATTTAGTATTTGATTGAATCAATACAGTATCTACAGCTTTTTCATTTCCTTCGTTTTTATGAGACATACTAAATGTAATATTATTTAAATTTTGACTAATTAATTTTTCTTTGACTTTTGATTGAATATCTTCACATAATAACTCATATGTTTCAATAAAAAAATGTCCAAGTTTAATTTCTATTAATTGTTTTAAATCATTATCATAATTAAATTCAATTACAAATTTATCAGTATAATCTTTTCTAATATGATAATCCAAATATAATGACATTTCTTTAATTTCTTTTATTTTTGCGGCAGCATTTGTAAAAGTTGTTAATTGATTGGTAATTTCATTTTTTAAATTAGCAATATTATTATTCCTAAAATATCGATAAAAATTTGCTGTTCCTTTATAGGTATATCCTGAACGAGAAAGCCAAGTGAACCATCCAGCTGTATAATGCCAAATATTTCTTTTAACTCCAACCCAAGTTTGGCCAGCATATTCAAAATAATCATAATGCAAATCAACTTCCGAATCAAAATTATTAATAGCATTAATTAGTTCATTAAAATATTGTTTAATAGAATTTTCAGAAAGAAATTCTTTATTAAATTTATTATTAATTCTTGTTTCAAATTCATCATATTCAATTTCATTATTAGTATTTAAAAATGGTTGAATTTCATTATATGTTGTACCAATTTTGTTCAAATTATTTTTAATTCGTGACATTTTACTTTGATATAATTCATTATACTTATCATTATTAGCAGGAATATAATAATGGGTAACATCTAGTTTTTCTTCTGTTGTATATAATTCAATAATTTTTTCAACAATTAAAATAAGTTTTTTTCTTTGAATACTAGATTCACCAGTAGGATCATTTCTATTAGTAATTCTTAAATTTTGATATAAAAGGTCAGTATATCTAAATAACATATTAGCATTAAAAGTTTTTACTGCTGAACTGGCATTGTTAAATAATTTTCTTTTCATGTCTTTAATTTCTTCTTCTTTTCTAGAAAAACTACTATTAAATTCTTGCATATTTGAGTATGTTACATTAGCAGCAGGACTTGGATTAGGTGCCCATGTTTTTTTGTAAATAGCTTTAAAAGGATAAGCTACATAACTTTGTACTACACCCATTTTCAATTAAATTAATTTTTTATAGAAAAAAAATATTTATGCATCGATTTTTAAAAAATTGATACTTTAAATCTTAAAAGTTATTCTACATTAAACATGGTAGCGCCAAATAAAAGAAAAGGAATTACTAATTATGATATAGAATTAAGAAATCAAAAAATTAATCCTAAATCATTAAAAGGTAATAATTGTACTTTAATAAACCTATATTGTTTTTTAGATGTAGCTAAACAAAAAACTTCAGAATTAATACATTATACTGGTCATAGTGTTAATCAAATATTTGAAAAAACAGGAAAATTTATTTATGAAACTCCAGAATCAATTCTTTACGGTCTTGATACTATTAGTCAAAAAAATGATGAACCATTTAATGTACATCATGTATATGTAAATGAAGCTTCATTAAGTATTGATGAACATTTTTCTGCTATCTTAGCTGAAAATGCGTATTCATTGACTGATTCAAATACAACAAATAATTCTTTACCAGAAATATTTAAACAAAATTTAGATAATTATGCTAATATTTATCCTGTTCATCAAGAAACAATTAAAAATTCTAAAGTTTTGGAAGCTAATTCAGAATATGCATTAATTAAAGATAATAGACCAATTATACATGATGGAAAAACAGGTAATGTTTGTTATACTACATTTCGTGGTACAGATTTATATTCTAATCAAACACTACCATATGATATTGTTAATGATGCTTTTATTTTCTTTGGATACCCTCCAAATAGTATTTTTAGGTTAAATAAAGAAATACCAGATATGTTAAATAGACATCCAGAGTGTATTTTTAATATAGGTACAGGTCATTCATTAGGTGCTTCTAAAAGTACTTATTTAAATCAACATTTTGATTCAGTATATGCATTTGAACCTGGTCAAACAAATTGGTCAATAAGATATCATATGAATATTAATAGATTACACGACAATAGTAATACTACTGAATTTAGAATTTCTTGTGATTTCATATCTAAAGGAACTGGACCATTGAATGGTAATGTATATCATTTAAAAACTGAAAATGGTTTAGGTTCATGTCATTCAATGAATAATTGGATAAGAGATTCTAGAATTAGAAATGATAATTTAATTACAGAAATACAATTATTAAATGAAGAATTTTTATTAAGTAATTTTAATCAAAATAATTCAATGAATTTTATACCTGATGGATTTTACGATTCAATTCAGTCAAATAGCAGTAATATTAATAAAATATTTAATATTGATGAAAAACCAATAATTGATAATATTGAAGTTGAAAAGCCAATAATTAATAATATTGAAGCTGAAAAGCCAATAATTGATAATATTGAAGTTGAAAAGCCAGAAAACAAAGATATGAATAAAAATAATGATTCATTGGAATTAATGGCTACTAAAAATCTTACAACTTTAAATCAAGGTTTAAATTTAATTAATGGTATATCACATTTTCATAACTTTAATGATAATGAAAAATCATTATTTATTGTATCTACAATATTAGATCAATTAAAAACTAATATCCCCGATATATTTAATGAAGTAAAGAATGAATTAAATATTTTTGGTAATATGCTAACATCTTTTTTACAAGATGGTAAAATTAAGATTGAGCAAATTGTAATGGATATTTGTCAAAATAAATTTGGAGTTCCATTAAATGGAGTGAAAAGTGTTTTAGAAAGTATTATACACCATGGAAGAAATTTAAAAGAATCTATAAAGTCATTGATTCAAGACTGTATAATATATTCAGTTCCATATGCTCAAGTAGCATTTCTTGTATATCAATCTTTTCATATTTTTAAAAGTTTTTTAACACATACAAGTGTGATAGAAATTGGTGGATTTTCATTAACACGTGAAATTCATTCATCACTTAGTTTTAAAAGAGGTCATTATCGTACTGTTACATTAAAAAATGATATATTAGATATAACAATTACTTCGAGACGAAAACATAAAAATGATGCTGATGCTGATGCAGAAGCAAGATTTAAAGAAGAAGCAATGATCAAAGCTTATCAAGTATATGGTATAGATTATGATTATTTTAATGATTTAAAGGATAGTATTCCTGAAAATCGATATGAAAAATATAAAGAAATGCTTTACTTTAATTTAACTCAAGAATATTGGAAAGATATTAATAAATTAAGTGAAGAAGAAAAAATTACATATAAAAATGCTATGTTTGAATCAGATGAAATGAAATCCAAAAGAATTAAATTTGAAATTCTTGGAAAAAAATTTTCATATTATGATACGAATAATAATAAAGATATTTACCATTTTGTATGTGATTTAAAATGTGATTTTTTGAAATGTCAAAATAACACAGAAAGAGCAAAATTTATTTATTCTCTTTTTTGTGAAACTGGACATTCAAAAGATGATCAAGTACATTTCTCAAAATTTACTAAATTTATTTTAGAATTATTTAATATAGATATTTCAAAATTTGAAACTTATATTAATTATCAAAATGAATTATCTGATCAAGATTTAGATGATCAAGTTAAAAAAAAAAAAGAAGAAGAAAGTAAAAATATTCAAGATTTTTTAATTGAATTAAGAAATAGAAGAAGTCAAGGTCAAAATGATTCCTTGACAGATTTTAATAATGATCAAAAACATAAAAAAAGTACTAATACAGATGAATATAGTCTTGCTAATATCAGAAAAAATGCACATATGGAATTATTAAAATATGAAATATCTGCTGATTTTGTTTTTAAGACTATTTCATCATCAGTTACTTCTAATTTTTTATCAAGTGTTGTTTATATAGATAAAGAATATTTGAGAATAAAAAAAGAAGGACTAATGTATATACCTTCTAAATCACTTGAATTAACATCAGGCTGTATTCAAAGTTATTCTTCTAATTTTATAGCTAATCATATTTCTTTAGATTTAAGTTTAAGAGAAAGATTATTTTTTATTTCAGATGAAATTTTTCAAGATGTAATTAATCCTAATATTCAATTATTAACATCTTTAGGTGTTTCATCATTAGTAAAAAGTAGTGATGGTTCTTTAAAAAATAAAAATATGGGTCGCTGTATGTATGATATAAGTGAAAATGTATTAAAGACAAATGGCTTAAATTTAATTAATTATTTTAGTCCAACAGAGATAAAAATAACAGACCTAATTGTATTAAATGATATTAGTAATGATGTTTTATACAATTCTATATTTGATTATTTAAATGCACCTCTTGATTTTCTCAGTTATATATTAGGTTCAACATCAATATATACTACATTAGGTACTATGATTTTTTGTAGAGTTTTAAGAAATATTATTTTTCCAGAAATTCAACCAGAAATTATTGATTATGAGAACTTAAAAGATATTGAAGAAAGAAATAAAAATATAATTAAATTGATTGAAGATATATCAGATGATTCTGTTTCATATATGAAAAAATGTGCTATTAAGAAAGAACTTCAAATAAAAGGTATTATTAAATATGAAAAGTTGCCTATTGAAGAAATAAATATATCTAATAAACGAAATATAAGTAGTAATGCTAATACTTTTTCAAATAAATTGGTGAAAGATAAACATGATAGATCTATTTCTTATCATAAAAAAAATAATTTAAGAGATGAAATTGAAATATTGGGTAATAACAATAGTCAAATGATACCTATAAGTAATTTAAAATTATCTAGAAAGCGCAACATGTATTCTGGAAAAAATTTTTAATTTTAATTAAATAAATAAAAATAAATTTTATAAAAATATTTTATATGAAATTATACATATACATTCTTCATTTTTTAACCACATTTTGAAGATTTAATTAAGTTTAATGGAAAAGTTACTTCTGAAATATATTTCAATTGTGTTTTTTGTGTTATAAATAATAAATTTTATTAAAAATAAAACTTATTTAATTTGATGTAATTAATTTATTTTTAAAGTAAGATGGACTATAATTTTCTCCATTGAAAGTAATTACATTTTCAATAATAGGATATTTTACATGATCTATTGTATTATTTTTTAAAACTAAATCTTGTTTTGTAGAATCAGGTATAAAGAAATCAGTTATGTATTTTATTATATTGGATACTATACTTTTTTTTTCTTCAGAATATTTAAATTCTTTAAATTGATTATATTTATATTCTTGATATAATTTTAAATTAAATTCTATTTTAGTCCATGAAAGTTGAATATTAGAATGTAAAAATTCATAGTTTTTAAAATCTTCTTCGGTATGTAAGCCTGAATTAAGATAGTTAGAAAGTAGAATATAAAATTCATTTAACTGAATGATATTTCCTTCATCTTGATAAAAGTATATGATAGATTCACAATCAGATTTAAATTCATATATTAAATTTTTTAGTCTTTTAAATATATTATTATTTGTAAAATAATAATTAGTATTTTCACAAATTAATTTAGAAACACTATTTATTAATTCAAGAAAATTTTGTGATAATTTAATACAATTAGTTAAAAACTTATTCATGTCATTGTATCTATGAATTTTATTAAATTCATTATTAAAAATATTTTCACATATTTCTATTATTTTTTCATCTATAGAATTTTCAAAATTAATTTTATTAATTTCATTATGTTTATTAAATAGAATTAAATCAGTTGATATTACATTTTTTGTTGTAGAATAACAGTCAGTTGACACTGTACTTTCTGTTGTAGTAGAACAATCAGAATCTATAAAAGTATCATCTGGATAATAAAAAGAATCAAAATCAAAAAGGAAATCCACCATTTTATTTTTTCTTTAAAGGTTAGAAGTATCAATTTTTTTATAAAATATAAATTTAAATTAATTTATTTTAATGAGGTCCTTGGTAAATTCATTTTATTTACAAATTGTGTAAGGTCAGTTATCATTTGATTATGTCGCGTACAATAAACGACATCAAAAGAGTCATTGATTTCTTTATCTAAAAGTTGAGTAGGAGAAAGTAAAAATTTACCAACTATCTCATTATTAGCATTTAATTTATTTTGGCATTTCTTATTAGAATATTCCCATCCAAGAACTTTCATTAATGAACTATTTTTTGTTAATGTGAATGTTGTATTGGATTGAATTAAAATATGATTCTTAAAACTTTCATGCTGATGTGTAATATTAAATGTAACATCTTCCATTTTTTCATCTAATAATTTAGCATTCATTTTTTCATTAATTAATTCACATAATACTTCGTAATTATCAATTCGATAATTTCCTAATTTAATTGAAATTTTTTTATCTTTGTTCTTATATTTAAAAGTAAATTCTAATTTATCTGTTAAATTTTCCAATATGTGATCATTTAATGTATCAAACTGCTTACGAATTGATTTCAAGGTTTTATTAGCATTTTCTATTGATTCTAAGTGATCATTCACTTTATCTTTTAATAATTTTTCAATATTATTATCTTTGAAATATTTATAGAAAGTTGCTGTATTTTGATATGAATAACCAGATCTTCCAAGCCATGTAAATGATCCAACAGTCCAATCATAGAATTTCTGAATTTTATTTTTATTTTCTTCTTTGAAAAAAGAAATATGAATATCAATTTCTTCCATAAATGTATCACATAATCTAACTAATAATGTTAAATATTGTTTTATCGAATATTCACTTAGAAATGCAGTGTTAAATTCTTCATTAATTTTTTCTTTAAAATCTTCAATATCGAGTTGATCATTATCGGTAAAAATTTTCTGTATTGGAACATATGTTCTTGAAACATTGACTAAATTACTTTCAATATTTTTATGTAAATCACAAAATGTTTTATCAAGATCTTGTGGATTTTCTGGTTCAGTAATTTTAGTATGATCAGTTATATATAATTCCATGAGTTTTTCAAGAATAAATATTAATTTATCTACTTTCATCAAACATTCTCCCGATCTATCCGCTCTACCATATACTTTTAAATTTTCTTCTAGTATCTTTGAATATTGAAACACAATGTTAGCATTAAATGTTTTTGCAGAAGAATCTACATCATCAATTAATTTCTTATCTAAATTAGTTATTTTTTCTTCTTTTTTATTAAAATTAGGATTGAACTCTATTATATTAGAATTAGTTAAATTAGACTCATCATCTATGATTTTTTGATTTATTATATTCACTGATGCTTTTACTGGATAAGCAGCAGTTTCAATAACAAATGAAAGTTCATTACCCATTGTAATATTTTTTTATAAATAAACTGATGCATCGATTTTTAAAAAATTGATACTTTAATCATTTAATATTAATAAAAAAAATGTCAGTTGATTATGATTTTAAATGGTCGCCGACTTTAAATCTAAATGGTAATTTTGGAAAAACTGGTATAACAATTAGTTTTAATAAAAATTCTAATATTAATTTAGAAAATACAATCAATATATCATCAAATGATAGTAATTTAGAAAAAATAAGTACTAATACTTATTCATTATATGAAAATGATAATAAAAATTCTGTTTCAAATATTAATAACTACGATATTTCAAATAATTTATCAAATATTTCAAACACGTGTCCTGTTCCAAAATACACAGATACAGTAAATAATGAAAATATTGGAAAAAAAAATCATACAATTCATAATACAGGGAATGCTATATTACCAAAAGATTATCATTCTGCTGCATTATTAGCAGATTTATCTTATATTTTACCTCCAATGTATTTTAATGATAATGGATCCATTGATAGATTTTATAGTAAAATAGAACAATATAAACAATCTTATCCAATCCATGAAGAATTTCTTAATAATTTAACAATATTAGAATATAGTTCAGACTATATGCTAGTAAAAAATGACCAATTATGGAATATAGATGGTAAGATTGGTAATGCTTGTTATGCAGTATTTACTGGTACAGTACCAAATTTTAATATGATTACAGCTGCTAGACATCTTTTTGATGATTTTTCTATTTTACAAGGACAAAAACCTCCTAGTATTTATCAATTAGAAAAAGATATACCAAGTATGCTTAATAGACATCCGGAATGTATTCATAATACAGGTATAGGACATTCTTTAGGTGGAAATAAAGCTATACAATTAAGTGATATTTTTAATGCAGTAATTACATTTAACGCAGGTCAAACACCTTGGGATATTGAATATCTAAAAAATATTCTAAATTTCACATCTAATAAAGAAAATGTTATTGAAATTAGAACAAAAGGTGATATTGTTTCTCTTGGAAATGGAACTGGAAGAGAAGTATACCATATTAATAAATTATGGAATTTAACACTAGAAGGATTATTTAATGTTCATGCTATGCGAAATTTTACTGATGCATCTGTTGAAACAAATAATTCAAATAATACATGTAAAATTCCAGATGATATTAATTATGAAAAATTATTATTTGATATTAGTGAAAATTATATTAAAAATAAAAATAATTTAAATAATGATCAGACATTACCTATCCAAGGACCTCCTAATCTAGGAGAATCTAATCAATTATTACCTGTTGAAGGTCCATCTATTCAAAGTGAATCTAATCAGGTATTACCTGTTGAAGGTCCATCTATTCAAAGTGAATCTAATCAGGTATCCTCTGATAATAAAACTGAATTAGCAAAAACAGACAAGAAAAAAAATACTTTTGGATCTGATGCCGCTAATACTTTAACATATTTGAACCAAGGTTTAAATGTGGCAGGTGGTATTAAAAATTGGGATAAATTAAGTATCCATCAAAAAAATTTATTTATAGCATCTACTATGCTAAATCAATTAAAAAATCTTTCTATTGATGGACTTGATGTTGCTTGTAACACCATATTAACCTATTTAAATGATAAAAAGATTAGAGTTGAACAATTATTGACAGATGTTTGTCAAAAATATTTCAATGTTCCTTTAAATAGTATTAAAAATGTAATTAATAGTATTGTACATAAAGGGAAAGATCTTAAAAAATCTGTCGAAATATTAATGATAGAAATTGCCGCTTTATTTATACCTTATGTTAATGTGGCTTTAATTGCTTATCAAACTAGTGAAATAATAAAAAATCTTTCAGCTAAAACAAGTATTATTAAGATAGGAGGAATTCCTGTTCAGAGAACAGTATCTTGGAGTTTTGATTTTAAAAGAGGTTGGCATAAAAAAGTCACCTTAACAAATGAACTTTTAGATATTAATATTTCTTCTAGAAATAAAAATAAAAATAATGCTGATGATGCTGCTAAAGAAAAATTTGAAAACGAAGCAAAAAAAAAAGTATATCAGGTTTATGGAATAGATTATGAATTTTTTAGTGATAATATTCCAGCAAATCGATATGAAAAGTATAAAAAAATGCTGCACTTCGAATTAAACAATGAATTCTGGAAAGATATTAATAATTTAACTTCCGAAGAAATAGAGAAGTTTGAAAAATCTATGGAATCAGATGAAGACAAAACAAAAAGAATTAAATATAAAATTCTTGATAAAAAGTTTTCCTATTACGATACAAATAAAAGTAAAGATATTTATCATTTTGTATGTGATTTGGAAACTGATTTTCAAAAATGTAAAAATAATACTGAAAGAGCAATGTTTTTATATTCTCTTTTCTATGAAACTGGTCATTTAAAAGATGATCAAGTACAATTTTCAGAATTTACTTCTTATATTCTGAAATTATTTAATATTAATATTATTCAATTGCTTACTTATATTAATCATCAAAATAATATATCAGATAAGCCAAATAAGTTAATGAGTGCTATAAAATTTATTGGTTTAAACGAACTAATTGAAAAAGAAAAAGAAGAAGAAGCTAAAGATTTTGATAATTTTCAAAAAGAATTAAAAAAAAGAAGATCAGATTATCAAAATAATTCTTTAGATGATTTTAATGATAAACAAAAAAATGACAGACAAAATAATCAGAATCAATATAGTATTGAAGAAATTAGAAAATTTGCTCACATTAGAACATTAAAACATGAAATTTCAACTGAATTTGTTTCTCATATTGTTTCATCTTCAATTACTTCTAATTTTTTATTTTCTATTGTTTATATTGATAAAGAATACTTAAAAATTAAGAACGAAGGTTGGATGTATATTCCTAATAAATCGTATGAAGTAACACGTGGATGTATTCAAAGTTATACATCAACAATAGTTGCTGATCATATTTCTGTAGAATTAAATTTAAGAAAAAATTTATTATGGATATCAGATGATGTTTTTGATTATTTAATTAATCCAAATATTCAATTAATGTCATCTTATATGGTGTCATCTATTGTTTTAATGAACAGAAAATCTCATAAAAAGAAAAATATGGGACAAAGAATATTCGATATATCAGAAGACGTTTTAAAAACAAATGGTTTTAATTTGGTTAATTTAGTTGATAAAGACACAACGTCATATATCAGTGATAACTTGATTAATTTATATAATTCTATTGAATGTGGTGGTGTTAAATTAAATACTATTTTAGAAAATACCATTTCAAATTGTGATTATTTAAAAAAAATTATGCTAGATTATTTAGGATACAGTAGTAGTGAATTAGTTGCTACTGGTGCTAAAGAAACATATTTATCTTGTTTCTTAGGAAGTTCTATGGCATATACTCTTGGAATAATGATTTTATCAAGAGTTGTTAGAAGTATTATTTTCCCAGAAATTAGACAAAAATTTGTTAATTTCCAAGATCTAAAAAATATTGAATTAAGAAATAATGATATAAAATTATTAATTCAAAATTTATCAAATGATAATGTTTCTATCCAGAAGAAAAAAGCTATAAAGTATGAACTTCAACTAAAAGGCATACTAGAATATGATAAAATACAAATTCAATATCCAAAATCTAGTCAAAAACACAGTACTCATTGTGGTAAAGATTTAATATTTTAATAATTTAAAAATATTTTTATATAATTTTATAAATAATAGTATTTTTTTAAAAAAATATTTAAAAATGATTCTCTTAATTACGGTTAATTAAATGATTAATCCTATATCTATTATTGGTAGTAAATTACCAGATGAAATTAAATATAACATACAATCTTATTTAGTTAATGAAACAGCATATAAAATGCTTCAAGAATATTTTAATTATTTATATTATAAAAAAGAACTATATGAAAATTTTTGTTATGAACAATATATAAAACCAAATTGTTATTGTTTTAGATATTTTAATAGTAGTGCAAATAGATGGAAAACACGTGATTGTCATTATTGTGATAATCTTGAATATAGTGATAAATATAAACCATTAGATTTTATAGAGTGTATTATAAATAATGATCAATTTAAAAAAATTAGTGAATTTTCTAGTAATTTATAAAATAGATTATTCTATACTTTAAGTATTATATTTTTTAGGTAAAAATATATCTAATTTATCAATAAAGTTTTTAAATTCAAGTTGTTCTCTTGTTTCTAAAAATTGAAATAAATTTTTTAAATCCTTATTTAAATTTCTTGGGTTACCTACTAATTGTATATTTTTTACTAGTATTTTAAACCATTTAATTCCATCATTATTTTGTGCAGGGAAACCAATAAATATAGATTTTAGAATTAATTTTATTAATTCTGTTAAATTAATATATGCTTTTTTTTTGTAATCCGTAAATGAAAATAATATATTTTGTAATTTATTAGGAATTTGAATATTATTATTATCAACATATATAC
>MDSV01000923.1_pt1 | contig 22531 bp, 20 predicted proteins | sample 810851 | NCBI WGS metagenome assembly MDSV01 (sample SAMN05326640, study PRJNA326480) | marine metagenome | isolation source: seawater | place: Atlantic Ocean: North East | collected 2012 | reverse complement strand
ATGTCTTAAGACAAAGTACCATTGGCGCTGAAAGGCTTGACTGCCGAGTTCGGAATGGGATCGGGTATTACACTTTCGCAAAAATCACCAGGCAAAGTTTTCTACTAAATAATATATATAAAGTAAAGTATTCATTGCAAAATGTAAAAGTAATCGTCTTTTATAGGGTTTTTTTAAGAGACTACATTAAGGACTTTATTTTTATTAATACCATAAGTTGAGTGTAAATAAAAACCAATCGGTAAACTATAAATTATACTCAACCAATTGTTAAAAAAATTTCCATTTGGAGATAATGGCCATACCGTTATTAATATGCCAGCCAAAAGACATACCTGATAATCAGTTAAAAATCTTTTCTCCTTAGAAATAATAGATTTAAATTGTCTAAATGAACAATAAATAATAAAGCAAAAAGCTGTAAACAGAAAACTAAATCCTAAAATACCTGTTTCAGAGAGAAGCTGAACATAAAAATTATGGGGGTGAGTATCACAAGAATGTACCCCTTCATCATATTTATCATCTGAACATTTCACTCTAAACATTTTGGGGCCATGTCCTAAAACTGGTCTATCATAAAACATATTTAATCCCACTTTAAACAAATTGTGATGATGCAAAGTAAAAAAATATTTTTTATCATTCTCTGCAAATATTCCCATACTCTTAAGAGGCTCAAAAACCATTCTATTTTTATATTCTGAGTTACCACCAAGAGTAATCACACTAATAAAGAAGAATGCTACAATAAAAGTAAATATTCTAAATTTTTGATATTCTTTTATGAAAATAATTATAAATATAGTCGATAGATTTAAAAAAAAGAATGCAGTTCTCTCACCAGAAATAAAAATTAATATATCAACTAAAATAAATAAAATTCCAATAAAATAGATTTCGTATTTGTTTTTCTTTTTTATAATAAATAAAGCAAATAATAAAGGAAATAAACGACTTAAGTAAGAACCCATAATTAGTTCATCGCCAAATAAAGATGAAATACGATTGTATGGATTACTTATTTTCATTCCTAAAATATTCTCTCCCAAGAAAAATTGTGTATAACCATCAATAACTAAAAAACTGAAACAAATGATTAGTGCATAGTAAAAATATCTAAGCAAAGACTTATCGTTTTCAATTAAGTACCATATTACACAACTAAACAATCCTATTCTAAAATAAAATAATGAGCTTTTTAAACTAAAAAGAATATTATCAGAGAGTATAGATGATAAGATACAACAAACACAGAAACTAAAAAAAAGAATTAATGGCTTTACAGTTAAAAACCGAAAATTCTTCTCTTTAATAGTAAAGAATAAAAAAACTAAGGACGATACACTAACAATTAGGTCTGGAAAAAATGGTCCCCAAATAAAAAAAGGTATAATTGAGGAAATAATTAAAGCAAATCTTTGATACATTCCAAAATTATTATATTTAGCGATCATAATTATTTAAAAAACTCTTTAACAAAAGAAAATTATTTTATTATTTTAATTACTTTGCTATCTTCAATTTCATAATTATTATTTTTTGAATAATTATATTTTACTTCTTGTTGTTGAAAAACTTTGTCAACAATTCGACCGTCCCAACTATAGCCATTAACTAATTTTTTAAGCAAAAAAAGAATTTCACTTATATTATTATAATTTATTAATGTTTCTAAATTTTCTAAATCAGGTCTTAATTTATTCCACGGTATATAAGTATCCTGGGCTTTTTGAATTTTAGCATGTTCAGTTGGTTGTGGATTATCCCCTAGTAGCAATTCTTCATAAAGTTTTTCTGCGGGTCTTAGACCAATTACTTTTATGCTTATATCACCATCAGGATTTTGATCATTTTTTACTGTAAGACCTGACAAACTAATTATTTTTTTAATAAGATCTTTAATTTTTACAGGTTTTCCCATATCAAGAACAAATACATCTGATCCTTTGGCCATCGCACCCGCTTGAATAACTAACTGTACTGCCTCAGGGATAGTCATAAAATAACGTGATACATCAGGGTGAGTTAATGTAACAGGTCCACCATTTTTAATCTGTTTTTTAAATAAAGGAATTACTGAGCCTGAAGAATTTAATACGTTGCCAAACCTCACCATACATAATTTGGTAATAGAATTTTTTGAACTATGAAATAAGGCTTGCAAACAAAGTTCAGCTAATCTTTTGCTGGCACCCATAACATTTGTAGGTCTTACGGCCTTATCACTTGATATTAAAACAAAATCAGAGACACTTTCTTTAATTGCAGTCTCTGCTATTACTAAAGTACCAATAACATTATTTTTTAAACCTGCACAAATATTTTCTTCAACAAGTGGGACATGTTTATAAGCAGCAGCATGATAAACAGTATTTGGCTTATATATTTTAAAAATTTTTTCTAATCTTGATCTATCTTGAACAGATGCTAATAAAGGAATAATTTCAATTTTTTTATCTAAGGTCAATTTATTATTTAAGTCCTCTAACTCACTCTGAATTTGATATAAACCATATTCGCTAATTTCAATTAATATTAGTTTTTCAGGATTGAGTTTAATAATTTGCCTACATAATTCTGATCCAATCGAACCTCCGGCACCCGATACCATAACAATTTTTGAGCTAATATTCTTTGTTAATAATTGAATATTTGGTAAAACTTGATCTCTTCCAAGTATGTCTTCAACATCTAATTCTCTAATATCTGATGTAGTAACTCTTTCCTCTATCAAATCACTTACTGTTGGAAGAGTTTTAACTACTACATTGTAAATACTAATTTTTTTTATAATTTCTAAACGTTTATTTCTATTTATTGATGGCATTGCCAATAGAACATGAGTAATTTTTTTCAAATTAATTACCTTATTTAAATTTTTGGTTGAATAAATTTTGTTTCCTTGCAAAACTTGATCGTGTAATAGTTTATCATCATCTATAAAACCTAAAACTTTCATTTCACCAGCAATTTCTAATGCAGACGCTAACTGTCTGCCTGCGCTACCTGCTCCATAAATTAAGACTTTAGGGTTTAAATTTAATATTTTATTATTTTCATCGACAATTCCAAGCAAAGGTAATGCACCTAATCGTGTTATACAAATTGCAAAAAATAAAATTAAAGGTTGAAGTATTCCGATAGATCTTGGGATGCCATTTATTCCATAAATAGTAATTATCGCCATGTAAGAAAATCCGTAAATAGATACTGCAACACTAATGGAAACTAATGATGACCTACCAGTATATCGAAAAACAGTTCTGTATAAGCCTGAAAACCAAAATATAGAAAGTGCAAGAAAAATAGAAATTAATGCAATAAATAAAATATTTTCTCTTAAAGATACAAATTGATCAATTCTAAGATAAAAAGCAATCCATAATGATATTACACATAATGCAGCATCGTTTAATAATGCAACTAGAATTTTTGCATTACGAGGTAAACTTAATATTAATTTCAATAATTTTATGAATTTTTTTTGCATATTTATTTTTTACTAATATTACCCATATTTAAAAAAGATACTAAAATATGGAAAATTTACATTTTTCCTTTAAAAATTAGCGCTATTGTCATGAAAATATAATAATAGTAAGAAAAAATATTCATCTTATTAACCATTTTTAAATCTGTACTAGCAAGCATAGAAGGAGTAGACATGGTAATTCCCTTAACTTGGGCTAAACCTGTAATTCCAGGCGTAACATTAAAAATACCTCTTTTTTTTCTTTCACTAATTAATTTTTTTTGATTAGGTAAACAAGGTCGAGGGCCCACAATACTCATGTCGCCTTTAAAAACATTCCATAATTGAGGAAGTTCATCTAATTTAAATTTTCTTAAAAAAAATCCAAAATAAGTGACATTTTTTTTATCAACTAAGTGTGTTCCAATGGATTTAGTTCCCATTTTCATAGTTCGAAATTTTACAAGCATAAAGCTTCTCAGTTTTATACCAACTCGTTTCTGTAAAAATATGGGAGAACCTGTATCTAGCCACCCAACTACTAAAAATAAAATAAGTATAGGTGAAAAAAATATTAGACCAATACTTGAAAAAAAAATGTCAAATAAACGTATCATTTTCTATTTAAATACCACTGAGTTGTCTTAAGTAAAGCTTCATCAGTGCTAATTAATGGTTTCCAATCTAAAATTTCACGTGCGTGAGAATTATCAATTTTTAATGAACCTAATAATCTGTCCAACTCCGATTTTTTTCTAATTACATTTCCTAATAATCTTATCAAAGAAATAGGAATAGGAATTAATAGAGGTTTTTTACCTAAATTTTTTCCAAGTTTTTTAATCAATTCAGGCGTTGATATATAATCATTGTCTGAAACTAAAAATGTTTGCCCAGCTGCTCTGTTATGGTTAATAGAGCAAATAATTACATCAACTAAGTTATCTAATCCCATTATCGATCTATGATTATCAATTTTTCCAAAAGGTAAAGGAATATTTTTATTTATGAGATTTAATAAGCGTAAAAAATTTCCCTTAACACGTTCTCCGTAAACTAATGGAGGCCGAATAATTACAATTTCTAAACCAGTTTTTTGTGAAATTTTCCATAAAGCTTGCTCTGCCTCCCACTTTGAAATACCATAAGCATCTTCTGGACAAGGTGTGTCATTGTGTTTAAAACTTTTAGAATCAGCCGTACTTTCCCCATTAACTTTTATAGAACTTAAATATACAAAACGCTTGACACCTTTGTCTACAGCCTGCTCAGCTAAGTTTTTTGTACCTTCGACATTAACTTTTCTGTATGTCTCTAATTTATCAGTCTCCTCGTTTATATAATGTGCTCTTGAAGCACAATGAATGACGCAATCAACTCCATCTAGAGCATTAGACCAATTTGATGAATAATCAATATTACCTATCTCAAAAAAATTTATTTTTTTATTTGTATTAATAATTGAGGGACTTATTTTCCTTATTGGAGCTGATATATCATATGATTTTCTCAATAACTGATTACATAAGTTATATCCAATAAAACCAAGAGCACCTGTAACACAAATTTTCATTTTTCCTTAACCTGAATACATGACATAAAATGAATATTACAATATACTATCGTTGAACATACTTTACTAATACCAAATTTTTGATTTAAAGAAATTTATTTAATGTTTTTAAATAAAACTTTTTTGGCATGCTCAGAGGAAAAATATTTTTTTGCCAAGTCAAATCCGTTTTTTCCATTTTTCTCAAATGATTTGAAATTTGAAAAAATATAATCAATATTTTTATATAATTGTTTCTCTTCTGAGGAATAAAGACCTAAAGAGTTTTTTTCAATTAAATTTTGTAAAAATTCATTTTTTGGAGAATGAACTAAAATTGGCTTATTATTAATCATGTATCTCAAAATTTTTCCAGGGAAATTATCCGACTTAAAATCCTTACTTAGAGTACTTAAACAAACATCACATTTTTGTATTATTAAATTTAATTTACTTAAATGCATCTCTGGTAAAAAGAATACATTTTTAAAATTTGACGTAAGTTCAACCAACTCTTTTTTCTTTGTTCCTGAACCAACGAAAAAAAAGGAGGATTTCAAATTATTTTTTTTACAATACTGAATAATACTAAATAATAATTCATGATCTTGAGCTAAACCAATAACACCTATGAAGATAAATCTCACATGAGATATATTTTTTCTAAAATTTATATTCTTAATTTGATTGCTTGTATTAATCCAATTATAAACAACACTAGATTTAAAATTAAATATTTTTTTGTATTTTGACAGGTACTTTAAGTCTTTTTCTGTTTGAACATAAATGTTGTGGGATTGGATATAAAGTAGAAATTCAAAAAACTTTAAAAATAAAAAGCTAAAGCTAAATTTTTTAATTATTTTGTGATCTACTAACCATTTGGGATATAAGTCTGCTAATTTAATCGAAACTTCTTTTTTATTTAATTTCATTAACAAGATACCCCAAAAAATAGATGGAGAATAAATTAAAACTTGGTCAAATCTATCAAAATTTTTTTTTTTATAATAAATTTTTAATTTTATAATAGAAATAATATCTCCTATTGCTCTCAAATAATTATTTGCAGATTTAAGATTAGGATTTTTAATACCTATATAATTTAATTTTTTTGTCTTAAATGATTTAATTTTAGTATTTGTGCCTGAAATAGTAATAATTGTAATATTAAAATCTTCTTTCAATAATGTTTTGATTAAGTCCCTAAATAAATCACTACAAGAGGATTTAATTGGATAAAAGTGAGATGTTAAGATACATAAATTGTACATTTAATTATAATAAATTTAAGAATATTTTAATACTTGTTTTCAAAACTAATTTACTTTTTTTATTCAATTTTATCTTATTTAATTTTTTTAAAAAGAATTATTCCTTTTTCTTCCTTTATTACTTTCCATTCACTACTTTTTAAAAATTTTGAATACTCAAGCTCTGGATTACTCCTTAAAACATTTTCTTCAGGTCCTCCAGTTTTTTTTGGGTTAAACCTATCAATTAAAACATATTTAATTTCCTCGTCAGAAGATGGAAATATCACCATTTTTTTTTTCTTAAATAATAAAGGTAGTAAATGTTGTTCAGCAGAGACCACAGCATTATCAGGCACCAGTTTTGCAATTTTTTTTGCAACTGTATCTCTTTCCTCCTCAAAATATGCTGTACGATGAAAATTTGTAGTGTAAAAGTTTCCAACAGTATATTTTTGGTTCCAGAAAGCTATTGAAATTGGCGTTGCACCAAAGAAAATGGTAGACATTATACTGGCTGCCAAAACTGAGCTGATCAAAGCACTTTTGTTTACTGGTTTCCATTTACTGATTCTATAAATACCTAATATCCCAGCGTAAAAAAAAACAGGAATAGATGGTGATAAATAATATAAAATAAAGTTACTATGTGTAATAGACTGACTCAAGAAAGTCATCATCAAATTAGGAATTGAAATCAAAAAAACGGTAATTTCAAATAAAGGAGTAAACATTAAAGGAATTAAAAACATCACAAAACTACCAATTCTTGGGGCATTAAAAATTTTATCCAAAGTATCCAAAGGATTAATTACAATATTAATTAATATTTCTGAATATGTATTTCCTAAATGTTGATATAATACTGATGCTAAAAGAGTTTCATTACCATCTCTAAATGAAGGCATTATTATAAAAATTACAATATAAAAATATATAAGGCTAGTTATTAAAGTGGTGGTACCTAATAAATATCTTTTTTTAAATATTATATAAATACCAAAAAAACATGTAACTAGAGCAACTTCTTCTCTAATCATCAAGCATAAAATTAAAAATAAAAAAAACATAGTATTTTTTTTTTCTTCAAAAAAATAAAAAAGGAATAACAAGAATGGTATACAAAGTTCTAAATAAGCTACTCCATAAAGATTTATATAAAAAATAGTTGGGAAAAATAAAAATGAGGAGATAAATATTCTTGATAAATTTTCATTAAAATATTTTTTCGATATCAGCCATAGAGGTATTAAAGAACTAGATAAAAATATTGTTTCAACAATTTGGAGTGTATAAGGAAATGGAAAAATTTTAAAAAAGGGTGCATAAGTAAGAAATACAATTGGAGTAAAATGAGCAGCAAACCAGTGACTTCCACCATGGTACTCATCTGACATCAAAGTAGTTAAACCATTACCTTGCGAGTTTCTCCAAAGAATTTCTAAATGAGTTGCAAAATCAACATAATGGTGAAGTGCATTTATTTTATAAAAAGTTAAAGAACTAATAGATAAAATATAAAAAATGAACGACGAGGAAAAAATATATATCGTAATTTTTTTATTAAGTATTGAATAATTTTTATTTAAAAAAATATATGTAGTTAAACTTACTAAAAAGATAAAGCTGATACCAATTGAATAAATAAAAAACAAATTTTTATATTCACTCAACATAATTTTTTCTATTTTTCGTCTGATTAAATTAAGATTTTATTAATATATGATACTCAAATAAGATGCAGTAAAATTTATGTAAAAATATCAATATATATATATTTTAAACATATGGCTCTTGTAAATCATACCTCTGCATTTATAATATAAATAATGATATCAAAAAAAGAAATTTGCCTTAATCTTCATTTAGATTCTTTAGGAGAGGCATATAGTTGGCCAAAAAATTTTAAGAATGATGAGTCCTTCGCTAATGGATTGAGTAGAATTTCTAAAATATTAAAGAAATATAGTGCACCTATAACAGTCTTTATTATTGGAAAAGATTTAGAAAATAAAAAAAATGTATATTTTTTAAAAAAATTTATTGATGAAAATGATGTTGAAATTGCTAATCATTCATATAATCATTTTTTTGATCTTGGCTCAAGAGATTACGAGATTATTCGCTCCGAAATATATCAATCCCATGATATTATTTATAAAGAGTTAAACAGATTGCCTAAAGGATTTTGTAGTCCAACATGGACTTTTTCTAAAAGTGTAATCAATGTTCTTACAGAACTTGAATATAATTACGACACAAGTAATTTTAATTCATTGTGGCTATATCCTATGATGGGAAAAATATTCTTAAACCATATACTTAATTTAAATTTATCAAAATCAATGAAACTTCTAAAAAGAAATGACTATTTTCTGATGTTAAAACATGAATCAAATCCATATTTTGTTCACAAAAACTTTGATAAAAAATCAAAAAAAAAAATATTAGAAATTCCCATGCCTTCAGTAAGTAAGTTTAATGTACCTATATGGCATACTATAGGTTTTATGTTTGGATTTGATTTTCTAAAAAAACAAATAATGAGATATATGAATAAAAATAATTTTTTGAATTATGTTATTCATCCTGCAGATATTTTAATCAAAAAAGATTTAGATAATAGGTATACTAACTCTTTAGCAAGATTAGATGATAATGATCTAGGTAAAAAAATTAATAATCTAGAAAATATTTTGAAATTAAGTAATGAAAATGAATTTTCTTTTGTAAAAATTAATAACTATTTTAAAGATTTTGAAAAGAGTGTTAATTAAATGTATAAAAATATTATTAATTTATAATTATAAAAATACAACAATTTAGGTTTAAAAAAAAATTTAATAAATTTTAATGGAAAATAAAAAAAAACCATACAAGTTGGAATATAATGCCTTCCAGAAATTTGTAAAAGGTAAACAATTTTCATTTTGGGAGTTCTCTGTTCTATTTAGTAAATCAATTTTATCTTTATTTGAGGGATTAATAAGAAATATACCTGGCGCTATTGGTTTTAAGATAAGGTACTTTTATTACAAATTAGTATGTAAAAAAGTTGGTAAAAATGTGCTAATTGATGTTGGTGTTATATTTAGTGGGCCAGCAAACATTAGTATTGATGATTATACATGGATAGACTCTTACTGTATTATTAACGCCATGATGGGTGAAGTTCGTATTGGTAAAAGAATTCATATTGCATCATTTGTAAATATTGGTTCAAGAGAACCTGTCATTATTGATGATTATGTTGCAATCGGAGCCTCATCAAAAATTTATTCAAACTCGCAAGTTGTAATTCCGGGGAAAAGAATGAGTGGACCTATGATACCAGAGGAAGATAAAGCATTTTACACTGCCCCAGTACACTTAAAAAAAGATAGTTTTGTTGGAGCAAATGTAGTGATTTTACCTGGTGTTGAATTAGGTGAAGGAGCAGTCGTTGCAGCAAATTCACTTGTAATCAAATCTGTTTCGCCTTGGACTGTTGTAATGGGCAACCCAGCAAAAAGGTTTATGCATCGGGATAAAATCAATTTTTAATATTATTTTTTTATTATTTTAAACTTGTCGTAATAAAGATTTGATAAAATATTTTGTTAATAATTGCATAATTACTTTATTGTTTTTTAAACCTGTGAGATATTTTAATTTTTTTGACAATTATTTTTATAGGTTTAATCGCTGAGTCCAGGTTTAAATCAAAATGACTTCTAAGTTTTTGTCTAAAAATGTCTGGTTTTATTTCTTTTTTTGGCTCACACTCAATTTCTACGTGCTGCCCTGTTATTGGATTATTTACTCCTTTGGCTTTCGCATTTCTAACTTCTGGTAGCTCAAGAGCTACTCTCTCAATCTCTGATGGTAATATTTTTAGTCCTCCGATTGAAATTATATGCTTACTTCTGCCAATAATTTTTATATACCCTTCCTTTTTTTCAACTAAATCATTTGTATTGTACCATCCATTTTTATCGAATGGTGATTTATGGTTTAAATAACCAAACATCTTAATCTTAGGTTTTATATATAAAGTTTTTTTAATGATCTTTGTTTTAAGTTCATCGCTATCAATTTTAATCCATAAACTTCTATTGCTTTCTGATTTAACTCTTAATATTGATATTTCTGACATTCCATACGTTTGTTTGAATTTTACATTTGGAAGAAGCTTATTTAATCTTAACAATGTATTTTCATCCATCATTTCAGAACCATAAGTAATAATTTTAAGACTTTTAAGCCTATTAAGATTAATTTGTCCATCCATTATCAACATTCTGAGAAAAGTTGGTGTGGTTGGCAATAGTTCAACTTTGTAATCATCAATATCATTAATGATATCAGAAACATTTCTGGCATAAGGAATTATCACCTGACCCTCATTGAATAAAGTATGAAATAATGTATTTAAACCTCCTATGTGATCAAACAATAAGAAGTTGAGAGTTCTATATGCTGGTCTTGGCAAAGAATATCTTTTCAAAAAAATACTTAAATCGTGAAGTATTGCTTTAGGGCGGCCAGTAGTTCCTGATGAAAAAAAAATTATTCCGGGAGATTTAATTAATCTGAATTTCTCTAAAATTTTATTTTTTTTTGATCCTTGTAATTTAAATATTTGGTTATTTTCAATAACGTAATCAACACATGCCTGTTCAAAAAAATATTTATGGTTAGATCTATTTTGTTTAGTTAATGGAATGATTATTGCCTTAAGATCAATGAGTCTTATTAAAATATTTATTATTGATGAACTAAAATCCCCTATAATAGCAACTACATCTCCCTGATTAATATTGTTCAATATAGTAAAATTTTCATCAAATAATTGTTTAAAACTAATCTTATAATTTCTATGGATTATAAAATTTTTTTTTTGATCCTTATATTTTTTTGATAATGTATTAAATAAATTTTCCAATTTTCTAAACTTAACTATTCAAAAGAAACTTCATATACATCTGTGTAACAAATAACCATTCCAATCATCTCCTTAAAATCTACATATTTTTTTTCTTTTAACTCTTTAAGAGTTTTTAGATGCTTCATCATTTCTTCTGGTAGTGGCCAGTTAAACCTTTTAATTTTTTTTATTTTACTAAATTTAGAAAAAGAATATTCTTTTATTAAATCAACATTCGATAGTGAAATTATTGGAAAATAAAAATGGCCAGGTTTTTTAATATATTTTTCAACTTTTTCAAATACCTCTTTCATTAAGTCTGAACCATCTGCACCTGTTTTACAACTTGTTACATTGAACCAATTTGAAAATTTAGCTACCTCTTCAGAAATTGCTGAAACATCACACACAATCATTTCAAATTGGTTCTCATCCCATGCATTAAATAAATGACTTTGCTTTACTTCAGACTTACATTTATATATTTCTGCGTTTTTACTAAAATCTTTTATTGCTTCTTCGCTTAAATCAGATGCATAAATTGGTTCTTTAACAATATTATTTTTGAATAATGAAAGTCCAATTGCTCCACACCCACAACCAAGATCAAGAATCTTTTTTCTATCTTTTACATTTTCTATTATTGCTTCTACAAGAACCTTTGAGGTACCTGTTGGAGTAAAAACCTTGTCATTTTTTTCTAAATCTATAGAAAATCCGTTGTCTAATTTAAAGGTATACAATTAGGCCCCCCCTATATTAAAAATTTCTCCAGTTATTTTCTTACTTTCATCTGATAATATAAATTTAACGCAATCTAAAACATCTGACAAAGAACATTCGCTCTCAATTATCTGTCTCTCAATTACAGTTTTTTTTATTGTTGAAGATAATCCAGAAGATAATTTTGTTTCTATGTAAGCTGGAGAAATTGTATTAACTGTAATATTTGCGGGTGAAAGTTCTCTTGCAATTGATTTAGAAAAAGCCTCGACGCCACCCTTTGATGCTATATATGTTGACTCTCCTTTGGCACTAATTCTTACTGCTATAGAAGTAAAATTAATAATTCTTCCAACTTTTGATTTTATCAACGGTGGTATAATTGCTTTCGTGCAATATATTGTGCCTAGAAGATTTGTTTCAATTATTCTTTTAATAGTTTCATCAGGAGTAGATAGTAGTAAATTCATACTTGCAATTCCAGCTACATTTAGCAGGGCGTAAACTTCTTTATCTTTTCTAAATTTTTGAAAAACTTCTTTTACAAGTTCAGAATTTGAAATATCACACTCAATAAAATTAAAATTAAAATCCGAATTAGGTTTTTTTCTTGAAATACCATAAACCTCAAAATTTAATTTTGAGAGCTCATTAGATAAATATAACCCAATGCCTTGTGAGCACCCGGTTACAATAATTTTTTTCATTATTTATTTTGTAATTCAACAATATGCTCAGAAAGGGTTTCTATGTTCTTAAGAATGCTTCTTCTTTCTGACATAGCGGAGTCTCCAGACCAGTCAAATTTTACTTTCGTATTATCTTCAACATATTCTTCTAAGGCCAGTAATAATTCCACTAATTCAACAGATTTTATTGATCTTTGTTCACCAACTAATTGTGTATTATTTGTAAATTCTTGAGGGTTATCTTTACATATAGTATTCAATTGTTGAATTATAAAGTCAGATATTTCAATTTTGTTAAGCATAATTATTAAATGTCGAGAGTTATCAAAGTTTAAATAAAATGTAAACAATAGTTAGTTTTTTATTTATCCCACCCTATAATTTCGTCTTCACGGTATGATCTATCAGTGTCTAAATGATAGTCTTCTCTTTTATGATTTGAAACCTTATTATTTATCAATCTATCAACAACATCTAAATAAATTCTTTCAGAAGCTTTTCCATCTCCCAAATTATGCTCCCATTTTGTCGAAGATAAAAAAGATAATTTCTTAAATATGGTGTCTGCTGGGTAATCTTTAGGATTAGTAGGATCAAATTTAACACTGCTTTTTGAGTCATATGTCTGTGGTCTTTCTGTTGCTTTTCTCATTTGCAATGAAGGTATGCCAAGAACAGAAGTTTCCTCAACAACAGTACCCGAGTCTGTAATAACACCTGCTGAATTAGTCATTAGAACTAGAAATTCATTATAACCAACTGGATCTACCATTATAACATTATTCGGAATTTTCAAGTTCATCTCTTTTAATACTTTCTGTGTTCTATAAGAGGTTGGCATATAAACTTTTAATGGTGATTTAGATAATAATTCTAATATTGATCTTACAGATGTCTCTATGTGTACATTTTCTCTTCTATGCCAAGTAGCAACATAATAATTTTTTTTTTCAATATTTCTTTTTTTAAAAAATTCTTCGCTTGCTAGTTTGTGAAAAAATTCTTTTTTATTGAAATAATATTTGTTTAAAATATCTACTATAGGATTGGTAACAATTACTATTCCTTTGGGATTAATACCCTCGTCAATGCCTTGTTTTTTGTATTCTGGATAATAAGAGTAAATTACATCAGATAAATGATCAATGATACCACGATATTTTTCCTCCGGCATTCGCCAGTCATAAGAACGCATCAATCCCTCAAAATGTATGATTGGAATATTAAGTTGAGCTGCCGCAATACACGAAATTACAGTATTAGTATCTCCTAGAAACATCGCTGCATCTGGTTTTAATTTTTCTAAAACTGGGTAAAGTTTTGATATTATTGATGAGCTTACCTCTGCATCATTATTGCCAGATGCACCAAGCTCAATCTCAGGTTCTTTGACTCCTAATTCTTTAAAAAAAATATCTTTTAAATTGTCAGAGTAATGTTGCCCTGACCAAATAAAAGTTACTTTAATTCTTGGATCCTCTCTAATCAAATTTAGAAATATACTTGCTCTTATTACATCTGGCCTAATACCAAGTATTATACACAAATGAGGTAATTTTGACATAAATTAGATTTATATATACATTTGTATATCTCTAAATCAATTCTTTTATTAAACTTTCTATCTTTGGATTAGATTTATATCCTGCAGACTTCCATATATTCAAAATATATTTTTTATTTATTGATGACAAAGTCATATCAATAGGCCTACCAGATTTTACAGATACAATTATTTTTTTTTTAGAAATAAGATATTTATTGAAAATGCACAAAAGTTTATATTTAGAAACTTTTTTTTTTGAAAAAATATGATATGAACCATTTCTAAAAAGATCTTTTTCAATAACCCCGATACAAATTTTTGATAAAGCGTATGTAGTAATTCCATTCCAAAATTGATCATTATACCCATTAATTTGCTTTGATTTATTTTTTAAAAACCAACTTAATATTGAATAATTAGTACCCTTCTCTAAACCAATAATAGAGCATCTAATATTCATTACGTTTTTTTTTGAAATTTCACCCTTAATTTTACTTAAACCATAAATATCATTCGCAGAAGGTTTATCAATTTCTATATAATTCCCTTTAAAACCATCAAAAATACCATCTGTTGATATATGAATTATTTTAGAATTTTTAAATTTTTTTGACAAATACATTGGAAATGTTGAATTGATTCTAAATAGTTGCTTTTTATTTTCTAGAGTGTTTTTAGAAATTCTTGATTTTAAGAGTCCAATACAATTTATAATATAATCAGGTCTAATTGCCTCAATATTTTTATATGTTTTTTTTTTATGTACATCAAAAAAAATTTTATCTTTTGCTATCTTTCTAGAGGTATAAAAAAATTTAAGATTTTTTTTTTTTAACTTACTGGTAATTTTAAGTATTTGACTACCTAACATACCAGAAGATCCGAGGATTAATGCTTTAGTCAATTTTCTTTAAGATTTTGTTAGATTTGAATATAGAAATTATAGAATAAAATAGATATTTTGATATTAATTTAAAGTTGTATTCAAAGGATGTTTTTTTCAATCCTTCTCCTCTTGTGCCCAAAGTAGTGTCAAATTCAGCGATTGTTTTAATAAATTTTTTTAATTTAAATTTTTCTTCCATGATTATACTAAAGTCATTTTGGATTAAATTGATATTTGTATATAGATCTACTTTTACTGCTCTAAAGCCATTTGTATAATCACTAATCTTCATATTCATGAAAACTTTACAAATTAAATTCCCAATAATTCCTGCAAATTTTCTATGTAATTGAATATTTTCGGTTATATTTTTATATCTATTTGCTTGGATAAAATCTACACCTTTGCTCATAAAAGGGGAAATTTTTTTTATATCCTCAATTGGATTAGTCAAATCAGAATCTATAAAAATAACATAATTAGCTAAATTTTTTGAAAATTTAATTCCAGTTTTAAGAGCAGCTCCATAACCCATATTATATTTGTGATTTAAAAGTATTATTTTACTACTATTTTTTATGCTAGACTTTATTAAATATTCACTTTTGTCTGAGCTACCATCATTTATTAATATAATGTTAATACAATTTTCATCGTTTATTAAAAAACTTTCGTTCAAAATATTTATTAAATTTTCAACATTTTCTTCTTCATTAAAAATTGGAATAGTTAATACGTAGGTCAATTTAATGCCTTATGATTTATATAAATATTTATTAATGAATAAAATAGTATATATATTTTAAAAAAACACAAATCTATGATTTATAAAAAACTAAAAAAGTGCAGACTTTGTGATTCTACTAATTTAGTAAAATTTATTGATTTCAAAAAAATGCCTCTAGCAGGAGGTTTTTTATCTAAATCAGAACTTGAGTCAGAAAATTTATACCCAATGGGAATGCAATTTTGCAAAAACTGCTCAAGTGTTCAAGTTGATACGGTGATTCCTCTGGACGTTTTGTTTAAAAAATATTTTTATTTTTCATCTAATATGAAAACTTTAGTAGAACATTTTTTTAATTTATCAAAAATAGTTTCAAAAAAATATCTCAAAAATGGTGGAACTGTTTTAGAAATTGGATGTAATGATGGTGTATTCCTTAACCATGTTGTTAAAAATAATAAGATTAAATGTATTGGAGTTGACCCTGCAAAAAATGTTATTAAAAAAATTAAAGACAAAAGAATAACTGCTTATGGCAAACCTTTTGATTTAAAGTTGTCAAAAAAAATTAAATCTCGTTTTAAAAAAGTTGATCTTATAGTTTCAAGTTTTTCCTTTGGTCATATTGATAATATGAAGTCTGTGGTTGGAGGGATAGATAATCTTTTAGATGAAAATGGGAAATTTATTTTTGAAATATATTATCTCGGAACGGTAATTAAAGAGTTTCAGTATGACATGATGTACCATGAACATATGACATACTATACAATAAAATCACTTAATAAATTTCTTGCTAATTACAATTTACGAATTTTTAATATTGAACAAATTAAATTAAGATCGGGCTCACTAAGATTTTATTGTTGTAGGTTAGACAACAAAAGAGTTAATTCAAAAAATGTTGAAAAATTTCTAGGCTACGAAAATAAAAATGGTTTCAATAAACTTTCAAATTTAATCACTTACAACAAAAAAATAAATAAAACAAAAGAAGATATGATTAAATTATTAAAGAAATTAAAAAAGGGAAATAAAAAAGTTTATGGCTATGGGGCTTCTGGAAGAGGTACAATAATCATGAATTACTGTAAACTAGATAAATCTTTTCTTGATTACGTTGTAGATGATGCGCCAGCAAAGCGAGGAAAATATACGCCTGGCACACATGTGAAAATAATTTCTTGGGATGATTTGAAAGACGTTGGTTATCCCGACTATTTTGTATTATTCGCTTGGCCTTTTCATGCAGAAATTGCAAAAAAAAGATCAGAATATTTAAATAATGGTGGTAAATTTATAATACCGTTACCCAAAGTTAAAATTAGTTCATAAACATTACTTTAAAAGAATATAATTGTTAAATCTAAAATAAATTGATAATGAATTATTTATAGGGCTGCCTTGTAAAGACAAACAGATAAAATTTTGATAAAAAATCACTTATGAACTCTAAAGCTTATTCAGTTGTGTATGATATTATATCTTTATTTCTCATAAATATTATATTTATAAATCTAATTAACACAGATCTACTAATAAAAATTTTTTGCTTTAATTTTTTTATAGTAGTATTTTTTTTTTTTACAGGATTTTATAAGAAGTCTGGAATATTAAAGATATTTGATAAACTAAAAATTATTTTTTTTGTCTGTTTTATTTTAACTATTTCAAAATTTTTATTTTTTGGAGTTGAGAAATATTTTGAATTTGTTGTTTTTCAAGATTTACTTTTAGGAATATTTTTAACAATACCCAGAATATTACTCAATATTAAGGAATTTAAAATTAATTTTATAAAAAATTATCAAAAATCAAGGCAAGGAACATTGGTGATAGGAGGTTTGGGCTATATTGGGTCTGGTGTGGTTTCAGATCTTCTGAAAAATGGAAGTAAAGTTTCAGTACTGGATTGCTGTATGTATGGAGAAGATGTATTAAATAAATTTAATAAATATCCAAATTTTAATTTTATTAAAGGGTATGCGAGTGATGTGATACTTTTAGGAAAACTTTTAAAGGAAAATTCAAAAGTAGTTCATCTTGCAGGGCTTGTTGGAGATCCAGCTTGCGCTTTTAGTGAAAAAGATACACGATATTTTAACATAAAAACTACGAATATTATAAAAGATCTTTGCTTTGAATATGAAATTCAAAGATTAATTTTTGCTTCAAGTTGTTCGGTTTATGGAAAAAAAGATGAACTTTGTTATGAAGATAGTTCTACAAATCCTGTTTCACTATATGCTAAAACTAAATTAGATTCTGAAAAAGAATTAATGCAAAGTAAAATAGACACTAAAATTTTAAGGTTCTCTACAATCTTTGGGCCAGCTGATAGATTAAGATTTGATCTTGTTGTAAATCTTTTTATAGCTCAAGCATATTACGATAAAAAAATAACTGTCTTTGGTGGAGATCAAGAAAGACCATTTTTGCATGTAAGAGACGCATCAAACTCTATAACAAATTTTTTAAATTATAAAATCACAAATACCCAAGATATCTACAATGTTGGATGTGATGAATTAAATGGAACCATAAACGAAGTAGCTCAATTGATTGAAAAAAATATACCAGGCTCAGAAATTACTTTATCAAGCGAAAATGTAGATCCAAGAAATTATGCTGTATCATTTAAAAAATACAAAGACATTTTTCCTAACGAAAAATTTTTGACGGTTTTAGATTCAATAAATGAATTCACAAAATTGTTTGAAAAAAATGAAATAAATTTTAAAAATAGTATATATAGTAATTTATTAACGACTAAATCATTTATAAATGATAAAAAAAGTGAGTTAAAAAATATAAATAATTTTTTATATGACTAAAATAAATTTGATTAATGTAGAAACATCAGTGGATGACAGAGGTTATCTTCACTATTGTAATTCTTTTGACATGACTAAATATGTAAGATTTTATGATGTAATAAATTATCAAAGAAACTTTATTAGAGCATGGCATGCACACAAACATGAGGCTAAGGCAGTGATAGTTAGAGAAGGTTCTGCAATAGTGTGTCTAGTAAAGATTGATGATTGGGAAAATCCAAGTAAAAAATTAGATATAAAAAAGTTTTTTTTATCGAAACATAGTCCAAAATTAATAGAAATCCCTGCTGGTTATGCAAATGGCTTTATGTCACTCGAACCAAACACTAAAGTGACTTTTTATTCAGACAAGAAACTGGATGGGAGTCTAAATGATGATTTTAGATATGAATATGATTACTGGAATCCTTGGAAAATAACTTTTAGATAATTAAAAACTGATTTTATGATTTTTTTTCCATAACTCAAACTGAACTAAAGATAATAACCTTTCACTATTACTTCTTCCTTGATCCTGTCCTTTTAAAATATTTAGAATTGACTTTTTATCAAATGCGCAATTTTCACTAGTTAGTGTATCCCAAAACAAGTCTCTTAACTCTCCTTTTTTTAGCCAATAGTCAAGCGGAATAGAAAAACCTTGTTTACGATGTTTGTTAAAGTTATTAGGTAATACTTTTGATGCAAGTTTTTTTAAAATAATTTTTTTTTCATTTGCACTAACTTTAAAAACTGAAGGAATTGATCTAAATGCAAAATCGATAATATTACAATCTAACATAGGCGACCTTATTTCAAGCGAATTTAACATGCTAGCTCTATCAACTTTAACTAAAATATCTTCGGGTAAATAACTTTCAAAATCCATTCTCGTTGCTCTTTGAATTAAATCTTTATTAACAATTAAATTTTCTTGATAAATTTCTTCAGCAACACTTTTATAATTTTCAAATTTATTAAGGAGTTTTTGTCTTATATGTTGGCTAAAAATAGAAACAGTATATGGTACACTATTATTTAAATCAAATCTCATACTTTCAAAAAAATTATGTCCTTTCATTCCAATTGGTAGAACTTTAGATAGGATAGATAACTTTTTAATAATTGATGTTGGGAAATATTGTAAAAAAATTTTTCTTTTCATTAAATGATGATAATGATCATAGCCTCCAAAAAGCTCATCTCCTCCATCCCCACCAAGAGCAACCTTACAATATTTACTAATTAAATTACTAATTAAATAGGTTGGAAATATAGAAGAGTCGACAATTGGTTCATCATATTGAAATGATAACTTAATAAGTAAATCTGATATTTTTGTATTTTTATCAACTATTAATTCTGTATGATCAGTTTGAAAATGAGATGCAACAAGCTTTGCATTTTCTGACTCATCAAATTTACTAAAGCCAGGGAAACTTACATTGAATGTTTTTAATTTTTCAAAATTATTTGATGCATAAGCTGTAATCAAACTTGAATCCAAACCACCTGATAGCAAAACACCAACATCTACATCCGCTACCAAATGTTTTTTTACTGACTCATTCATCATATTGTCTAATTTATCTACTAAAAGATTTTGGTTAAAATTTTCAGATATATTTTCAAATTGAGGTATTTTCCAATAATTCCATATATTTAATTTTTTTGCTTTAATATCGAATACTAAAGCATGAGCAGGTGGAAGTTTTTTAAAATTTAACAAAATAGATCTGTCACGAGGCACAAAGCCCATTGCTAAATAACAATCTAAAGATTCTAGATCAATTTTTTTTTTTAGAGAATTATTTTCAAAAAGAGCCTTTAGCTCAGATGAAAAATAAATTGTATCATTTTCATAATGATAAAAAATAGGTTTTTGTCCGGCCCTATCTCTTGCAATAAATAGTTTTTTTTGACTTGAGTCATAAATAGAAAAAGCAAACATTCCATTAAAATAATTAATACAGTCAACACCCCACTGAACATAACTTAGAAGTATTACCTCCGTATCACTTTTGGTTTTAAATTTATGACCAAGTTTTTCTAATTTTTTTCTTAAATTTTTATAATTATAAATTTCTCCATTATAAACAATTGACAGTCCCCTATTAATTATATGCATAGGCTGATTTGCTGATAAACTTAAATCTATAATTGATAAACGACTATGGGCAAATCCAACCTTGTTATCTTTTGACCACCACTCACCTGTGAAATCAGGTCCTCTATGTGCTAAAGTCTTAATTGCTTTTTGAATCCAGTTTCGTTTATTTATGTCTAGAAAACTTGCAACACCAACAATTCCACACATTTATTATTTACTTTCCATTATTGCTTTATAAAATAAATCTTTGTTCTCTTTTATTGACTGCAAATTATCTAAATAGGAACTTTGAGCATATTCAAAAGCTGCTTTTCTTCTAGAATTAATTTCATCATTTGAAAGTTTTGTCCATTCATTAATTTGATTTATCCATGTATGCTCATTTAGTGGAATAGCTTGTAATCCTTTTAAATTATCTGATAACCATGATGTTTTATCGCTAACCAAGACTGGCGTTGATGCTGACAAAGATTCTAAAATTATATGTCCTAGAGCTTCTCCTTTTGTAGGAAATGCAAATAAATCATTTTTAGAAAAAACATCTAAAACTCTATTATGAGAAATTTCATTTTCGATATTTACTTTTATGTTACTTGGTAATTTTTTTAAATTAATTTTACATTTCTCCCAATACTTCATATCTTCTTTTGGGCCAAAAATATTAAATTCAACCTCTGATGATACTTTTGATAAAACATTTATCAAAAAATCTAAGTTTTTCATTGGAGATATTCGTGATAAAAAAATTATTTTAAGAGGCCGATTTATTTTATTTAGTACGATATATTTTTCTGAAATTTTATTTGCTGGTGTTAAATCTCTGGCAACAAAAATTTTTTTAGCAACTTTGCTAAATTCTCTTTTTATGTCCAACAATTCATAATCACTAGATGCCTGCCAATAAAGATTATTATATAAACCTATAAATTTTACAAATGCCATGAATGATCTTTTTTTTAAAGTCTTTAATGAGAGAGCTCCTTTAGAAAACTCTCCCCTAGGCCCTATAATGCACGGAGAGTCAGGAGCTAATTTTAAAAATTTTGCTAATAAAGGAATAATTGCAAATCCGTAAGAGAAAAAACTATTTATATATATTGCATCGTGCCGCGTTTCGCGCAATATTTTAGCAATATTAAATAAATTAATCCTCTTTGGAGATATATAAAAAACATCTGATTTTCCAACCTTATTCCACTTGTTTGGCAAAATTTCTGAATATGCTTTTTTATCACCAAGATCTCTATCGCAACATATAATTTTTATATCAAATTCATCACTTAAATGATCTGTAAAATTTGCAACAGTTCTAGTCGGTCCACCAGAACGAAATCCTGGAAGATAATAATGAACAAAGCAAACTATGATCTTCTTTTGTTTCATATTTTATTTTATTAACTAGTTTTGATTATATGACTCTTAAACCACCTATTTAAAATTTCATTTTTATTGTAAATTGAAAATAGTTGATTAGAAAAAAAATTGTATCGATTTTTATTAATCAGCATTTTTGTAATTATAGAAAATATATTAGATGAATTCAAATTATACTGCTCTTTAATAATGTTGTGTAATCTTAAAAAATCTTCTTTTGAAACAGTACTATCCAGAGGTCCAGATAAACCTGATTTATTTAAATAATAATTTACTAATGATAATCTTGGATAAATCAATCCTTTGTTATCACGATCGTTAAAAGAAATCGAATTATTATGTCTTCTTAAAAAAATTAACGGCTTAGGAACTGATGTAATATTACCTAAATCACTTAGTCTTAAGCTTAAATCATAATCTTGTGATCTAATCATTCGTAAATTATATCCATTAATTTTTTTTAATAATTTAGTT
>MDSV01247382.1_pt1 | contig 22545 bp, 14 predicted proteins | sample 810851 | NCBI WGS metagenome assembly MDSV01 (sample SAMN05326640, study PRJNA326480) | marine metagenome | isolation source: seawater | place: Atlantic Ocean: North East | collected 2012 | reverse complement strand
CCTGACGAACACCTCCACGATGATGACGACGTGTCGAAGTCGAACTCGGTGACTCCCTTCCGCGCGGAGACCTTTGAGCGTTCGGAGCGCGTTCGCGCCGCGGCGCGGTCCACGGCGTCCAAGTTGGCCGCCTTGAAGGATCGCCGCGCCGCGCGACGCCCGCGCGCGAGCCGGGAACCGCTCGTCCCGGCTCCGTCGCGAGGACGCGGGGCGCTCGAGCGCGAGGACGCACGTCACACGCTCGTTCGATTCGACGAAAACGCGCCGATTCACGGACCGACGCGCGCGAGCGACGGGAAAGGCTCGAACTGGGGCGCGGGAGGCGCGCCCTCCGAGTTCCCGACGACGTCGTCTTCGGCGTCTGCGGCGCGCGCGCGGAAGACGACGGACGCGCTCGGCGAGACCTGGGGCGAGTTTGGCACGACGCTGCGGCCCCAGCCCAGGACCACGCGGACGGGCCTGAAACTGGCGTCCGACCGGAAACTGGCTCCGAAAACGCGACCGATGACGAACGAAAAGAACGCGTCGCCCGTCGCCTCTTCCGGCGGGCTCGGGCGGGCGCGCGTTTCGGAAACCGAAACCGAAACCGCGAACGCGTTCGGCGAGCGCGCGCCGCCCCGCGACCGGAGCCACGCTCACGGAGAGCGTCTTTTTTCTTCCTCCCCGAGTTCCGCGCGCGTTTCCAGCGGCAGCGAGTACCCGTCCACCGACCTGCCCCCGGACATGCGCGGCGCGAGCGTTCCCGAGGGCGCGGACGTCGGCCCCTCGGCGCTTTCGCCGTGCGACACGTGCGGGCGCAAGTTCAACGCGCGCGCGCTGGCGATCCACTCGCGCTCGTGCGCCAAGGTGTTCGCCACGAAGCGCAAGGCGTTCGACGTCGCAAAGCAGCGCGCCGCCGGGACGGAACTCGAGCGGTTCAGGCGCGTGGGCGGCGGGGGGACCGCCCTCGACGACGACGCCGGCGGCTTCGGCTTCGGCGGCGGTTTGGGGGGAAAACGCCTTGCCAAGCCCCGCGCGGGCGCCGCCGCAGCGCGTCGCGCGCCACCCGCCTCGCAAACCGACGCGGGCCCCACGCCGCGGTGGAAGATGCAGTCCGAGCGGTTCCGCGCCGGCCTGCGCGCGGGGCGGACGGGGCAAGCGATCGACGCCGGGCACGACGAAGGCTTGGTGCCTTGCCCGCACTGCGGCCGCAGCTTCAACGAGCAAGCCGCCGAGAGACACATCCCGCAGTGCACCAACATCCGCGCCAAGCCGAGCCGGCTCGTGCGCGGCGGCGGAAGAGGCGCGCACGTCGCGGCTAGGCCCGGGGGAGGCGGGATGGGGTGGGACCACAGCAAAACGCGAGCGTTCTGATGCGAGCGCGTGTACAGTATCTCGTGAAAGTATACTACTCACGGTAGTCACCCTCGTTTCGCGCGTCCCCGAGCGACGCGAAGCGCGAAGCGCGGCGCCGAAGAAAGAAAAGGCGCTGCCGAAATCGAAGAAAATCGGTCCGTCGACCGCCGGTTACAAGAGAAGGGCGTTCGGTTTCAACAGATTGTTCAGCACCGCGCCGCGGTCATGTGGGCGCAGCTGAAGGATGGGTTCAAGGAGTTCGCCACTGATGCCCTGAAGGAGGGCGGCGAGCTCGTAAAGGACACGGCGGACGGCACCGCGACCGCCGCGGCGAAGGTCACGGAGAAAGCCGCGGTGGTCACCGGGAAGCTCAACAAGCGACTCGACCTCGACGCCGCTCGCGCCGAGGAGGCGAGCGGCAGCGCGAAGGGAGACGTCGCACGGTCGTCGTCGCGCGCGTCGGAGGCCACGACCTCCGTCGCGGACGCAATCCGCGTCGCCTCAAAGCCCCCGGCGAAACCACGCACGCCGGTCGTGACCTCCGAGGCACAGAAGGCGGACGTTGCGTCGTCCGCGGGGAATGGGAAGAAGAAGCGCGTACCGAAATCTCCGACGCGAGACGACGACGACGACGTCGCGGCGAACGTCGCGAACGCCGCGTCGGAAGCCGCGAAACGCCAGGCTCCCGACGACGACGCGCGTCCGGACGCCGCTTCGTCCAGCGCGTCGGGGCGGGAAGAGCCGAAGGCACGACCGACCGCCGCCGCGAAGACTCTGGCGGAGCCGCCGAGGGAAGCGCCGGGCGCGGAGATGGTCGTCGAGAAACGTCCCGACGCGCTGGCGCTCGAGCTGGCGGCGTCTCGCGCGCGCGAGGCGGAGGCGGACCGCCGCGCGGTGGACCTGGCGGAGCGCCTCGCGGCGGCGCTCGCGGCCGCGGACGCGGCGAGCGACGGGCACGTGGCCGCCACGCAGGCCAAGGTCAAGTCGCTCCGCGAGGACAACGAAGCGATGCACAGGACGCTGGAGGACCTGAAGCGCGCCGCGCGCGACGCCGACCGCCGGAGAGAGGATGCCGAGTCGCGCGCCGGGGAGAGCGACGCGCGCGCCGACGCGGCGCTTCGGGACATGGAGGCTGCGGAGGCGGCCGCCGCGGCGCTGCGACGGCAGGCGGCCGAGTCGGAGGACGTCCGGGGCGTCTCTGCGGCGGAGGCGAGCCGCACGGAGGCGGCGCTGGCCGCCGCGCTGGCGCGCGCGGAGGCGGCGGAGTCGGCCGCCGCCGAGGCGTCGGCGCGCGCCGAGGCGGCGGAGTCGGCGCGTCGCGCGGCGGCGCGCGAGGCGGCGCTGGCTTCCGAGTCCGCGCGGCGCGCGGTTTCCGACGCGTCCGCGGAGCGCGCGGACGCGCTCGCCTTCCAGGAGAAGGTGCGGAGCTTCCAGGAGGAGAGCGAGCGCCGCGCCGCGGTCTTCGACTCGGCCGTCCTCGAGGCCACGGAGACGTTCCGCGGCGGCCTCGAGGGCGAGCGCGACGCCGCCGCCGCGGAGCTGGCCGTCGTGCGACGCGCGCTGGCGGAGGCGAAGGAGAAGGCGCGGGCGGCGACGGACCGCGCCGAGCTCGCGGAGACCGAGACGCGCGCGTGCGAGGCGTCCAGGCGAGAGGCCGAGGCCGCCGCGGAGGCTGCCGCGGAGGCCGCCGCCGAGGCGCGCGCCGCGACCGAGGCGCGCCGCGTCGAGCTCGCCGCCGCGCGGCGCGAAGCCGCGCGGAGGGGCGAGAGGGCGGACGCCGCCGAAGCGGCGGCGGCGGCGGCGCGAGAAGCCGCCGTCGCCGCCAAAGCGGCGGCGGTTGCCAGCGAGGGGACGGCGACCGCCGCGGAGGCGCGCGCCGCCGAGGCGACCTCCCGGCTGGAGGGCCTGCAGCGCGAGGCGCGCGAGGCGGAGGCCGAGACGCGCGCGGCACGCAAGCGCGCCGCCGCGTCCGTGGACGCGCTCGAGGCGGAGCTCGAGAAGACGCGCCGCGACGCGGCGGCGGCGGCGGCGGCGGCGGCGGCGGCGCGTGAAGCCGAGGAGGAGCCGCGGCGACGCGCGTCTGTCTCCTCTTCCGACGCGTCCTTCGCCGCGTTCCCGGTGACGAGCCGGTCGAGCGTCTCGAGCGCACAGCCGAAGAAGCGCCTGGACGTGCTCGGGGGGCTGGGGCTGGAGAGCGTCTCGGTGGCGGGCGCGGGCGGCGCGACGCGCGACGTCGGCGCGGTCTCGCTCCGGAGCCGCCGCGCGCCGGGCTCCAACCCGGGAGGCGCCAAGGCTGTGTTCGGGGCGTTTTCCATACGCACGTGGCTGCTCGTGGCGTACCTGGTGTGTCTGCACGTCATGGCCATGGTCACGCCCAGGCACAACGTGGGATGCGCCATCGATCAAGACAAGCACAGGCTGCCGGGAATGTTGTGAGGGACGCCGCCGCGAGACAGTTTTTTAACACCGTGCGAGTTGTCGTCAGAGCACCAGCGCCGGAAAAATGGTTCCTTTCGGTCTCGGGTCGTCTCCGCGATTGTCGCAATTCAGATTGCGGTCGCGCGAGGAGGCCCGGTCCCGTCCCCGGTCGGTCGTGTCGCGTTCGCGCATCGCGCGAGACCCGTCGACCATGCGTCGGGTGTTGCGACTCGCGCTCGCGCTTTCGGTGCTCGTCGCGCTCTCCGCGCCCGGTGCCGTTCACGCCCAGTCTCGGGACGAGGATCCGGACGTGCCGCAGGTGACGCTGGAGTTCGAGGACGACTACGAGGACACGCGAGCGACGGGACACGCCTCGTACGACGAGATGGACGCCACCGCGATGGTACGTGAACTCGCGTTCGAGCGCATCGATCCGCGAGACGCGTTCGATCACCCCGACGCGCCGCCTCGCGGCGCACGACACGCTCTCGAAGAAAACGCTGACGGTGTCAACCTCGTCCCGGAATTTCCCCGTCCCCGACGACATGCGCAGGGTGGCGACGCGTCGCGGTACGGAAGCACGGGCACCGGTACGGAACCCGAAGAGGAACGGATGGAGACGGGGTACCTCGAGCCCGAACCCGCCGAGCCCCGAGCGCTCGAGCCGGAGGTTGTCGAGCCCGATCCCGAAGTGGTCGACGAGCCCGAAGCGATCGACGAGCCCGAAGCGGCGGAGCCCGAAGCGGTCCAACCCGCCGATCCCGAACCCGAGGCGGTCACGCCGGATCCCGAACCCGCCGCGGCTCCGCGGGAGGCCGAGACGGTCCCCGCGGAGAAGTCCTCCGATGAGGCGAGGCAAGCCGCGCTCGCGAGGCGCGCGGCCGAGGAGGCGGAGGTGAAGGCGGCCGAGGCTGCCGAGAAGTCGAGGCGAGACACGGGCGCGCCCGTGGAAAAAGAGGCACCCGCCACGGTCTTTGATTACTACAAGCCCCCTGTGTTGGAGCCCGTGTACGTGGGCGGGTACTACAAGAGAGCCAACCCGTGGGACAAGGGGAAGAGGAGCGACGACGGGGCGTTGTAGTGCACCACGCGAACGTGTTTGGAATCGATTTTGATCTCGTTCCTTTGTCATATTTCCCTCTTGTCTTCGCCCCCGGAGCTGCAAGACGTCTCGCGAAAAGAGCGCGCGGAGCTCACATCACCATGCCGCCGTCGATGCAGATGGTCTGGCCGGTGATGTAGGCAGCCGCAGGGTCGAGCGCGAGGAACTTGACCAGGCCGGCCACCTCCTCGGGCTGGCCGTACCTGTTCAGGGGGATGGTGGTGAGGATCTTCTTCTCGATCTCAGGGCCGAGCTCGGCGGTCATGTCGCTCGCGATGAAGCCGGGCGCGATGGCGTTGCACACGATGTTGCGGCCCGAGTACTCGCGCGCGATGGTCTTCGTCAGGCCGATAACGCCCGCCTTGGCGGCGGAATAGTTGGCCTGGCCGGCGTTGCCGGTGACACCGACGACGGACGCGATGTTCACGATGCGGCCCTTCACCGGTTTCTTCTTGCCCATCATCTTGGTGCCCTCCTGGCACATCATGAACACTCCGGTGAGGTTGGTGTCGATCACCTCTTGCCACTGCTGCATCTTCATGCGCATCATCAGCCCGTCGCGGGTGATGCCGGCGTTGTTCACCACGACGTTCACCTCCCCGAACGCGTCCATGGTCTCCTTGAACAGGCGCTTCACGTCGTCCTCCTGCCCGACGTTGGCCTGCACCACGATGGCGTCCCCGCCAGAGGCTTTGATCTTCGCAGCCACCTCCTCCGCGGGGCCCGCGGAGGCGGCGTAGTTCACCACGACGCGCGCGCCGGTCTCGCCGAGCGCAAGCGCGATCGCGGCGCCGATGCCACGGGAAGCGCCGGTGACGATGCACACGGGGCCGTCCGCCTCGGCGCGCGTCGAGAGCGCGCGCCTGCCCGCGGTCACGGGGACCCCGCGAGTGGGCTTGACGGCGGCGCCGAAGGCAGCGCGCTGCTTCAGCGACTTGGAGACGCGGGACACGGCGGTGCGGGTGACCGAAGCCGCGGCGGTCGTCATGCAGGCAGCCATCGTTTCGGGTGAAGTGGCGTGTGAGGACGGCGGGTGAGTGCGGGAATGACACGCGATCGAGCGAGGCTCGGACTTGTCAGCACAACCTGACCCACAACGAGGCCGCTTTATCCGATCGGAAACAAATGCTCGCAACGCGAAAGGGGAAAAACGGCCCAAACCGAAATCTCCGATCAAACCTGTGACGTGTCGAGCGTAAATATCTCAGGCGTCGAGGGTGAAATTCACCGATGTCAACGAACACGACTCGAAGATCCATTCGTTTCAGAGCTCGGTCCGTCGCGCGTCGACGACGCGAGGCGCGAGCGCGACGATACGCCTGTTTCTTTGACACACGTGACATGACTCGTGTTACAAGACTTTCTACTCGAGATCATCGTGGTGGTTTTTCGGTCGCGTCGCGTTCGTCGATTTTATTCGCGCCGCGCTCGCGGCGGCGCGCGAGAGTCAAAACAGGTTCGGGAAAAGAGACCCGGCGACGGCGCGCCGCGGGTCGCGCTTTACACTTCACGAGCTCCGAAGAGGCTTCGCTGCGGCGCTTAAGCCTCATCCTCCTCCTCGTCGAACTCGCCCTCCTCCTCGGCGGAGGCGTCCTGGTACTGCTGGTACTCGGACACGAGGTCGTTCATGTTGGACTCGGCTTCGGTGAACTCCATCTCGTCCATGCCCTCGCCGGTGTACCAGTGAAGGAACGCCTTGCGGCGGAACATGGAGGTGAACTGCTCCGAGACGCGCTTGAACATCTCCTGCACGGCGGTGGTGTTGCCGATGAAGGTGGCGGCCATCTTGAGGCCCTTGGGGGGGATGTCGCACACGGAGGACTTCACGTTGTTGGGGATCCACTCGACGAAGTACGAGGAGTTCTTGTTCTGCACGTTGAGGAGCTGCTCGTCCACCTCCTTGGTGGACATGCGCCCGCGGAACAGCGCCGAGGCGGTGAGGTAGCGGCCGTGGCGGGGATCCGCGGCGCACATCATGTTCTTGGCGTCCCACATCTGCTGCGTGAGCTCGGGGACGGTGAGGGCGCGGTACTGCTGGGAGCCGCGCGAGGTGAGGGGGGTGAAGCCCACCATGAAGAAGTGCAGGCGGGGGAACGGGATCAGGTTCACCGCGAGCTTGCGGAGATCCGCGTTGAGCTGGCCGGGGAAGCGCAGGCAGCAGGTGACGCCGGACATCACCGCGGAGATCAGGTGGTTCAGGTCACCGAAGGTGGGGGTGGTGAGCTTCAGGGTGCGGAAGCAGATGTCGTACAGGGCCTCGTTGTCGAGCACCATGCACTCGTCGGCGTTCTCGACGAGCTGGTGGACGGACAGCGTCGCGTTGTAGGGCTCCACCACGGTGTCGGACACCTTGGGCGAGGGCACGACGGAGAAGGTGAGCATCATGCGGTCGGGGTACTCCTCGCGGATCTTGGAGATGAGGAGCGTGCCCATGCCGGAGCCGGTACCGCCACCGAGGGAGTGGCAGACCTGGAAACCCTGGAGGCAGTCGCAGGACTCGGACTCCTTGCGCACGACGTCGAGCACGGAGTCGATGAGCTCCGCGCCCTCGGTGTAGTGACCCTTGGCCCAGTTGTTACCGGCGCCGGTCTGGCCGAACACGAAGTTGTCGGGGCGGAAGATCTGGCCGAAGGGGCCGGAGCGGACGGAGTCCATGGTGCCGGGCTCGAGGTCCATCAGCACGGCGCGGGGCACGTAGCGGCCTGGGCGCGGGAAGAGGGGAGAAGGAAGGGTCAGGACCGACGCGCGAAAAAAGATGGCTCGGGGCACAATTCGCCCCCAACGGCGATATTCCGCGTTTGGATGGCGATCGCGAGGGTCGGGAGCACGTACCGCCGGACGCCTCGTTGTAGTAGACGTTGATGCGCTCCAGCTGGAGGTCGGAGTCACCGCAGTAGGTGCCGGTGGGGTCGATACCGTGCTCATCGCAGATAACCTGTGGTCGTGGGAAGGAGAAGCCGGTCAGCGGTGACGCGGGGAAAAAGAAAAAGGCGCATGCATTCCACGCGGCAGCGACGATTATGACTCGCCGGGATTCCGCTAAGCGTTCCAAGCGCGCGCGCGTACGTACCTCCCAGAACTTGGCACCAATCTGGTTACCGCACTGGCCGCCTTGAATGTGCACGATCTGGGCGTTGGGGGGGTTGGAGAGGGTCGGGTCAGCGCGTGCCTCGACGAAGACGGCGAGAGGATGGCCTAATACGGCAATTTCGAAAATCAACGGGAAGGAAGCGGGAAGCCGAAAGCGCCGGGATCGCCGCGGCGCGGGGACGCGCGGCGACTGCACCCGTCGCGAACGTCGCGTGATGCCTGCGCGCAATACGCACCTCGCGCATGTTGAAAGTTTCTAAAAGCTTAGGGCGTTGCGCCGTAAGTTGTGGCGCGCCTGATCCGGTCGCCGGGCGCTTGACGGATTTCGTGCTGCGAAAGCCGACTTGCTTCCTTTTTTGGAGACGCGAGGAAGAAACAGACTACATAATTCCAGTCTTAAAAAGTTGCAAAAGAAAAAGCAGCAGGAGTCAACGTTGCGATCGCGTCGTTTCGGCATCGTGTTCGATTCGAACGGAACTATTTATGAGCCCGATTTGGGATTTTCGACGGTTCATTAACTCGAGAATCCCTCGATTCCCAGCCCGACGAATCCGCGAACGCCGAATTTTGGGTTCGCGAACGGCGCTGAACACCCCGGGACGAACCGTCCCAGCTCCCAGGTGCATTCACCCGAGGAAAAGTGCCGGACGAACGCGTGACATGCGATAACACCCGCCGCGTCCATCAGAACAGAGGGGCGCGATCGGACGGGGCCCTTGGCGGAGAAGAGGTCAGCGCCAGGGCAGCGTGGCTTCTCGGAGGCGCGGCGGCGTCGGTAGGGGGTGACGCGTCGGCGCGACGATGGTGGCGGCGACGTCCGCGGCGTCGGAGACGCGGCTCTTGCTGTCGCCCCCCGAGGATGTGGCCGGGACGGGTGGGGACACGCGCGCGCGTCAGGTAACGCGCGGGGCGCTCCGGGCGGTGCTGGGCTCGCTCGTGCTGGGCGCGGTCGCCGCGACAGTGTTCTCGGAGTCGCGCGGCGTCGCGTCGGACGCGTTCGCGACGCGGCTCGGGGCGGAGCAGGGCGGGACGTGCGCGTTCGGGTTCGTGGACGATCTTCCGGAAACACCCGCGGCGAGCACGTTTTTGCGCGCGATGCCGACGCTGAGCGAGAGCGTGGAGGCGCCGAGCCACTACGCACGGTGCGCGGGCGAGCTGACCAGCTTGCCTGTAGTCACGTCCAACGACGCGTACCGGCTGGGGAACGCGGTTGAGAGACAGGGCGTGGGGTGGATCGGCGCGCGGCGGCTGGTGCTGGATGACGAGAAGGGCTACGAGGGCAGCATCCTGTATAACTACCTGATGAACGAGAGCGAGGAGCAGCGGAGTTTCGTGTCTTGCGTCGTGGGGCACAAGAAGGCGCTCGAGGCGCGAGGCGTGCCCCTGAACCGCCTGCACGGCGACGACAAGACCATCGTCATCCCTCTCAGGCTCAGTGACAAAGTGCGGTTCATGGTTGAGGATTACCCGGTGATCAACACCGCCGTCGTGGAGTACAAGAAGAAGTACTGCCCGCAGTGCACGGACCTGGTCATCATGACACTGCTGGTGTGGGGGGAGGACAAGAATCACATGTTCGCGTACAACGATGAGGAGTACAAGCAGAGCCTCACGGTGCTGCGTTCCATCGCGAAGCGCGCGCAGACAGAGGAGGGGGGGAACCTGCGCGTCACCGTGCGCTCCACGCTCAACGCCGACGACGATTTCGTGTACTCGGCGTACTCGCCGCACCTGGTGCTGCCGCTGGTCACGCCCTCGTCGTGGCACCAGCTGCTGACGTACAGCAACCGCGCGGTGTTCGACCCCGCGCGCGAGCAAGCCGCGGAGAAACACTTCGACACCGTCATCCAGCCCAAGCTTGCGATGCCGGGCCGGCGCCAGCGGCTGCTGAACGTGTATAAGCGCCTGGAGGCGCGGGTGCCGGGCGACGTGCTGGTGAACTGGTTCCAGCTCGAGGTCAAGCGCCGGGGGCTGGATGAGCACGCGGTGACCGTCACGGACATGGACAAGTGGAACGACTGGAACGCGATCATCGCGCCGTACGAGGTGGGCATGGGCGCGTACGACGGTGCCGTGCGCTCCATCGCGCACTCGCGCGAGAGAGCCGCCGAGCGCCGGGCGCCGCGGGTGGAGGATGGCCACCGCGGGAGCGCCGACGCGGGAGAGGACGAGGCGGACGCCGCGGACGCCCCGGGAGACGCGTCGTGACGCGGGTCTCTACGACCGAGCGTGCCGCCGCGATAGCGCGCCCGACCACTAGAACCGTTTCGTGCGTGACGAGCGTACGAACCGTAGATGAATGAGAAAAACGACGACTTGTCATCTCCGCGCGACGGCGACGCGCGGCGCGCCCCGGCTCCCGACGCCGGTCCCGAACGGACCGCCCGCCGTCGCCGCCTCCAGCCTGGACGCGGCGCCGTCGCTGACGCTCGCGTCCACGCCTTTCGGCGCGCGCGCCGCCGCGAGCATGCCCAACGCGGCCTCGTGGCGCCAGCGGCAGCCGGCCGGCGTGCTTTCGTACGAGGGGTCGGTCACGAGCGCCAGCGCCTCGGCGCTCGTCGCCACCTCGGCGGCGAACCACGGCCTTCGGCCGAGCGACGCCGCGCACCTGTACGCGGCGATCCTCAGGTCCAGAAAGGCGTCGCCGCCCTTCGCGAGCGACTCGCCCACGCACTCGCCCACGGTCAAACCGCGCGCCGCCGCCGCGTCGTACGCGGCGTCGCGCATGGCAGCCTCCGCGGTCTCCGCGGCGGCGGCGGAGCCGCACGCGGGCTCGTGCGGCGCCGCGGGCGCCTCGAGGCGCGACCTGCGGCCAGTCTGGTCCCCCGCGCCGGCGAAGGTGGCCACCGCGTGCAGCGCGGCGACGCGCGTGTCAGTGGGAACGCGCGTCCCACTGAGACCGAGGCGCACGACCGAAGAGAGGATCGCGACGCGGTCGTCTTTCCGCGCGCACAGCGCCGCGACCGCCGTCGCCGACTCCGCCAGAGACGTCGCCGCCGCGCACGCCGCCTCGCCCGGTTCCCCGTCCCCGTCCCCCCGAACCGCGCGGGCCAGGAGCGACGCGAGCACGTCCAGCAGCGCGTCGCCCCCCGTGGCGTGCGGGAACGAGCCGCGCGCCGTGCTCGCGGCGGACGCGATGCGCGCGGCGACCGTCGCGGCGCGCGCGCGCGCGAATCCGGCGGCGGCGTCTCTCTCTCCGCCGGGCTCCGCCGCCGCGACGGCGGCGAGTCGCGGGAGCGTCGCGTCGCACAGCGCCAGCGCGACTGATGACCTCGGCGTCTTCTCCACGATCTCCGCCACGAGCTCCATGGCGGCCACCGACGCGAGCGGGTCGTTCGGGGCGTCCAGCTCGAGGAGCAGGGCGCGCGTGAGCGCGGCGGCGTCGCCGACGCCGGTGCCGGCGGAAATCGCGGCGGCGAGCGCGTGTCGTCGCAGCCGAGGCTCCGTGCGTCTCTCGTTCCGCGTGGACTCGGAGACGCGCGCCAAGACGTCGCCGCCGACCGACGCGCTCGCGGTGGAGACCGCGAGGAGCGCGTCCGCGGCGGCGGCGGCGACGCCCGAGTCTTCGTCGCCGACGGCGTCCACGAGGCTCGTCAAGTGCCCGGCCAAGTCTTCGGGCGCGGTGGCCACCACGTGCTGCGCGGCCCGGCCGAGCTGCGCGCACGCGAGCTGGCGCACGCGAGGCGAGTCCGCCTGCATGCCAGCGCGCGCGTACGGCATCGCGGACGCCAGCATCGCCTTCCCGGGTCCGGTCTGGAACATCCTGTCCAGGAACAAGCACAGGTCTCCTTCGCGTTTGCTCCCTTGGTCCGCCTCGCCGATCGCGTCGAACACGTCCGGAAGACGGTGCATCTGGAAGATCTGAGACGCCACCGCGTCGCTGGGAGGCGCGCCCACCATGGCGACGTCCGCCGCGAGCTCGAACAAATCGCGGGGGAAGCTCGTGCTCGGCTCGCCGGGTCCGTCCCGGGGGGCGACGCCCATGGCGCTCATCGTGTGGCGCGCGCAGAGGTAAGCGTGACGAGATCTGGCTCGAACTTGAGAAAAGACGTTTCCAAGACTCGGGCAGCCGCGCGAAAACGTGGGCCTCGGAAGCTCGGATAACGCATCCGTCACTCGTCGAAGCACGCTTCGCACGCACCGTTGCACTTCCCCGCGACTCGCGGCGAACGCATGCACGCCGTCACCTCGAGGGTATTCTTGAGAACGATCCTCAAGGCGCCGCTCTTTCCCGTCGCGCGCAGCCTTCGCGGGTACCGCCTCGAGTCCGCCGCGATGATTCACGGTGCCACCGCCGCCGCCTGTCCCGTCGCGGTCGCTCCATTCGCGCGGCGCGCGCGCGCGGGTCCCCGCACGCGCCGCGCGTGGTGCTCCGCCGCGTCCGGGAGCGCGGCGCCTTCGTCCTCGGGGCCCAAATCCGCGGACCAGGCGGACGCTGCCGCGGCGGTGGCCGCCGCCGTCGCGGAGGACGAGGGCCGACCCGCGCGCCCCTCGAAGCCCCGCGTGCGGACGGGCGTTTTGATGCGCGTGCCGAACGTGTCCCCTGCGGACGACATCATCACGTCCGGGCTGAAACGCGCCGGACGCGTCACGCCCACGAAAGGCCTGCGGGACCCGACGCTGAAGGAACGCAACCGGAGCGCGAAACAGCTCGACGCGCTGACCACGGCGCTGTGTAAGCCGCTGGGCGAGTACGTCAAGGGGTTCCCGCGCGTCGAGCGTCTGCATCCGTTTGAGCGCGCCCTGCTGGAGCTGACCCTGAAGGACGACAAGTACGAGGCCACCCTGCGGCGCGTGGACGTCGCGCGCAAGGCCATGCTGAGCATAGGCAAGCAGCACGCCGCGCGCGCGGCCAAGGCCAGGGGCCCGAAGGACGCGGTCGGCATCCGCGAAGCCGGGTTTGAAGAGATGGAGGCGTATTTCAAGCGCAACACGAAACAACCGGTGGATGAGCTGAAGGAGATCGCGAAGACGCTGCGGCGGCTTCCCGTGGCGGAGCTGGAGACGCCCACGGTGGCGCTGGTCGGCGCGCCAAACGTCGGGAAGTCCAGCCTGGTCCGCGTGCTGTCCTCCGGGACCCCCGAGGTGTGCAACTACCCGTTCACGACGCGCGGCATCAAGATGGGCCACTTCTTCCTGGAGGAGAAGCGGCACATCGTCACGGACACGCCCGGGTTGCTGTGGCGCCCGGACGAGGACCGCAACAAAATCGAAAAGCTCGCCATCGCGACGCTGGAGCACCTGCCCACCTGCGTGGTGTTCGTCACGGACCTGTCCGGCCTGTGCGGCACCGCGGTGGAGGACCAGCTGGCGATCCGGGAGGATCTGCGCGAGCGCTTCGCGCGCAAACGGCCGTGGCTGGACGTCATGTCCAAGTCCGAACTGGTTCCGCCGCTCGGCGGCGCGCTGTGCGCCGACCTCGAGGGGCTCTGGGGGGAGGAGGACGAGGCGGAGGCGGAGAAGACAGCGGCGTTTCTGAGGAGCCAAGGCGCGCTCGCGGTGTCCGCGGAGGAGGACGTGGGGCTGGGAGACCTCAGGGAGGTCATCAGGACGCTGCTCGTCAAACACCGCGCGACGCTCGAGAACCTCGACGAAGAAGCCGGGGGGCGCAAGTCGTCGGGGATGTGATGTGAGTTGTAAAAAAAAATCCATCTGATGATGACGAGTGTCCATCGACTCGGCCGCGTCAGCCGCGACTCCACGAGCGCGCGCGCCGGTGCCTGCGAGCGCCGGGACACGGTTCTCGCCGCGGGTCAGCGCGCGACGAGCATGTCGACGTGCGCGCGTCCGGGGTTCGTCGGCGCCGCGCCGCGCGCCACCCCTCGGCGTCGGCCCGGGGTTCCAGGAACGAACCACGTCGCCGTTCGGGACCGATGCGCGCGTGCGAGGTCCTCGCGCGACGCCGAGACGCCCCTCCCCGCCACCTCGCTGTGGCTCGCGACGCTGCGCGCGGCCGAGGGCGACGATATCGCGCCCGCGGCCGCGCTGGTCGCCGCGCTCGAGCCCGGTTCGGACGCCCGTAAGGCGCTGGACGAGTCGCGGAGCGCGGAGGGTGGCGTCTCGGGGACGCCGCTGTGGCTGGCGTGCCTGGCGGCGAGAAACGGCGCGCCCGGCGCGATCGAGCTCGCCTGCGCGATGGTCGAGAAGGGCGCCGACCCCTCGATTCCGGGCACGCAGGGCGTCGCCGGGGACGAGACGACGCCCCTGTGGTGGGCGGCGGCGGCGGTGGAGGCGGGCGCGGCGGGCGCGGTGGACCTGGCGAAGCGCATCGTCGACGCCGGCGTCGACGTCGACGCGGAGGGCACGTACGACGTGGTCAGGGGCCCGCCGCTGTTGTGGGCCGCGGTGGCGGTGCGGAACGGCGAAGAGGCGAACGGACTGGCGTTGGCCGAGGTTCTGCTGTCCGCGGGCGCCGACCCCAACCTCCGGGGAAGCTACGGGCCCACCGCGGTGGGCGTGACTCCGCTGGTCTTAGCCGCGCAAGCCGCGCCCGAAAACGGAGGGTGCGTCAAACTGTGCGCGGCGCTGCTGGAGTCCGGCGCCACCATGGAAGGGAACGAGGTGTCCTCGCTCCTCATGTACCGCGTCGGGTCGTCGCTGGTCGCGGTCAAGAACCTGCTGAAAGGAGGCAGGGGGGACTGACGCGTCGCGTCGCGGCGGGCGCGTAGTTTAGTAGCGGTTGGTTCAAAGGAAACAGGGTGATTTCGCATCTCGTCGTCTCGTTTGTCTATCATATCGTCCGCGGCTCTCGTTCGAAGCGCGCTTGTGGTCTCGCGGAGGCGACTCAAGGGAACGATTCGACGTATCCGAGCATCGCTGCATATCGGTGCGTCGAATAGTCCGACGGGCAGTTGTTCTGGCGGGCCCACTTTAGCACAGCGAGGTGGCCGCCCCTCGCTGCGTACGCGCACGTCCGCGTGTCCCACGGGCAGCCGTTCTCGCGCGCCCACTTCAGTACCTCGAGGTGGCCGCCCCCCGCCGCGTCCGCGCACGTATCCTCGTCCCACGGGCAGCCGTTCTCGTGCACCAACTGCAGCACTTCGAGGTGGCCGCCCCTCGCCGCGGACGAGCACGTGTACGTGTTCCACGGGCAGCCGTTCTCGCGCGCCCACTTCAACACCTCGAGGTGGCCGCCCTTCGCCGCGTCCGCGCACGTCCTCGCGTTCCACGGGCAGCCGTTCGCGCGCGCCCACTGCAGCACCTCGAGGTGGCCGTGCTTCGCTGCGTACTCGCACGTCCTCGCGTCCCACGGGCATCCGTCCGCTCGCAACGCCTTCACCCCCTCGAGGTCTCCGTTCCTCGCCGCTGCAGCACACAGGAGACGCTCGTCCCGCAGACGACCTCGTCGACGCAGACACTTGAGCGTGCTCAGATATCCACGTCTGGCGGCATCACGTTCACCAAAACTCTCCACCTTCCGCCCCGTCGCGTCCACGGCGTCGCGCATGCCTTTGCTCACCGCGCGAAGATTCGCGAGATCTGCCGTGTCGGGCAGATTGTCCGGTCCGAGGATCTCATTCTTGATGACGTCCTAAGGAAGGTCCAGGAAGTTCACTTGGCGCGTAACCGGCTGACCTGTCGACTTGACGCCTGCGCGCGTCAGCTTGCGCCGCTTGCCCTCGCGAGCGGGTACACGGCTCTGACCATTGGAGAACGCCGGGTTCGGCGCGGACCGCGCATCGTCCTCTCGCCGGAAGTTGGCTTCGAAGGTTCCGATCTTGGCCTTCAGGATCGCCGTCTCGGCCTCGAGCTCGGTCTCGGCTGCTTCCTTGAGGCGGCAGAACGCATCGCGGGGTGTCGACGAGATATCTGCGGCTAACAACGCGTCGCGCTTGGGTCCCATCTTTGCAGGTCGTGCGCTGCGCGCCTCGTTGTGCGTCGTGCTTTTTCGAGATCGGAGCGTTTTTTTTACGAACCCTCGCGGGCGGCTCGCACCGTCGCACGCTGAGAACCTGAGAAGCCCAAAATCTGGCCCAAGTTTCCGTTCAGGCTCGACGCCCAGATCTGAGACGACGCGCTCATATTGCCACCACTGTCACGGTCGCGGCGCCGACATCCGACGGCCGCCATGGTGCTCGAGGCGACGATCCTGTGCATAGACAACAGCGAGTATGTCCGGAACTCGGATTACCTCCCCACGAGGTTACAGGTGCGGCACCCATCGACGGCCCGGTACCCCTCTCGAGTTTTCAACGTCATCGGCGCCCGCTGCAGCCAACAACGAGGGTTGTTTCCCCTCGGAGCAGACGCGTGTCGTTCTCCGGATCGCGACCCGCGTTTCTGTTCGATCGCCATCTGACGCTGAACCTTTCCCGATATCGCGCGCACGTCTCGATCGCAGGCTGAGGCGGACGCCATCAACCTGCTCGCGGGGGCGAAGACGCAGTCCAACCCCGAAAACAGCGTGGGTGTGCTCAGCCTGGCCGGAAAGGTGCCCAGGGTGCTCGTCACCCCCACCGACGACCTGGGCGTGGTGCTCAACGCCGTGCACGGCATCTCCATGGAAGGAACCGTGAACTTCCCCACCGGGGTTCAGGTGCGTTCGCGCGATCCAGACCCGGTCACGCGCGCGTCTCCGAGCCCAGATCCGAGACGAGATCGTCGTCTCGGTTCCCTCTCCCGGCGAAGCGTCGCCTTTTTCCGAGAAAACAAACGCGTTCGCGCTCGCGACGTCCGACTCACCGCCGTCCGCCACGCCTTCCCTCTCCCGACTACCGACAGGTGGCGCACCTCGCGCTTAAGCACCGCCAGAACAAGCACCAGCGCATGCGCATCGTGCTGTTCATCGGCTCCCCCGTCGAAGCGGAGTCCAGCGAGCTCGTTTCCGTCGGCAAGAAGCTGCGCAAGTGCAACGTCGCCGTGGACGTGGTGAGCTTCGGAGACGTCGACGAGAACGCCGAGAAGCTCGAGGCGTTCATGGGCGCGGTGAACAAGAACAACAACAGCAACCTGGTCACCGTGCCGCCGGGCGCCAACCTCGCGGACGTGCTGCTCAGCACGCCCATCTTTATGGATGAGGACTCGGGGGGGGGGAGCGGCTTCGCGGCGGCGGCGGCGGCGGCGTCGTCGCACGCCGCCATGCAGGGCCTCGACGGCGGCGACACCATGATGGACGGCGGGGACGACCCGGCGCTCGCGCTCGCGCTGCGCGTCTCGCTCGAGGAGGAGCGCGCGCGCCAGGAGGCGGCGGCGGCGGCCAGCGCGGGCGACGCCGAGGCTGGCGCCGGCGCCGCGCCGGCGGAGGCGGAGGCGAAGACCCCGGCCGCCGCGGAGGCGCCCGCGGCGGGCGCCGCCGCGGAGGCCCCGGAGGACGTGGCGATGATGGACGAGGACGCGCTCTTGCAGCGCGCGTTCGCGCTGTCGATGGGCGGCGAAGGTGCCGCCGCGGGCGGCGGGGACGATGACCCCGCGCTGCAGGCTGCGCTCGCGATGTCCATGCAGGAGGACCAGGCGGGCGGCGCGGGCGGCGCGGGCGCGGCGGACCCGCTGGCGGACGCCGACTACGTCAACTCCGTCTTGTCGTCGCTCCCCGGCGTCGACCCGAACGACCCCTCCATCCAGCAGGCGCTGCAGGGCGACGCGGAGAAGAAGGAAGAGGAGGGCGAGGAGAAGAAATGACGCGCCGCGACGAAACGAGCTTTGAGGCGCGCGAAGACGCGGCAACCGGACGCGACGAACGTTCCGCTGACGCGCCGCGCGCCGTCGCGCGCCGCTCCTCCGCGAAGGCTTCCCGCTTCCCGGGTATCACGCTACATACTTTAGTCGCCTTCTCGCTACCGCACCCGCACGTCGCCCCCTCAGAACCACGAGGATGCCCGCCTCTTGGACGCCATCTCGTGCGCCTGCACGTCCGTGGCGTAGTCGATGGGCTTGGCGTACACCGGCGGGAACAGGTGGAACGCCGCAAAGCTCCCCCCCGCCGTCACCGCGCCCAGCACCATCGACGTCACGATGAGCGACCGGTACGTGACCGTGTCGTCGTACGTCCCGATCTCCGCCTCCACGTCCGTCAGCGTCGTCTCACCCCGAGGCGCGATGAGCAGGATGACGAGCAGCACGATGTACGACACCGTCGTCAAGACGGAGACGCGCCTGCAGCGAGTCGAGGGGGGAGGCGGAGAGAGCGTGTTTCGGTGAGTCGACGATGAGGATTCAAAAAGGACGCGAGGCGCCTTAGAGCGCGCGAGGCGGGAACGAGGACGCCGCGAGGGAGGACGTACGCCGCCTGCAAGGTTCCCCGGCTGAGATGGCACGCCCCGAGGAAGACGATGCTGCGGCGGGAAAGGGGGTCGGGGGCGGAGGCGGTCGGGGGATATCGGATGTCAGCGTGGAGCCGTCGAGGCGCGGTGGGGCGCGCGGCATCTCTAGAACGGGCGGGTCGACAGCGCGCGGGAGGGCGGCAGCGCCTGAGACGCACCCGATGATGAGGAGGGAGAATACTCCCTCGCCCAAACCCATGATGACCGCCATCTCGACCGAGTGCGAACGACGACGACGTGCGCGTGCGCCGCAGCCAGTGGCGCGTGGCGCTAGACCCTCGAGTGTGAAAAACGGAAACGGCTAAAAATTTCTTTCGAGTCCGTCCTGGACTCCTTTTCACACGGTTTCTCTTCATCGTCAGTCGTCTACGCGCGTCGTCATCATCACAGCCTGTTCATCAGCAGCACCACGAGCATCGCCGTTCGGAAGCTCTTCTCCTTAACCGTGAGCGAGAACGCCGCCACCAGCACGGTCTTCAGCAGCTGCGCTTGCAGGCCCTTGTACAGCCCCGCGGGCCCCTCCGTTTCCACCACCCCCCGCATCACCGCCGGCAAAGACTTCCCGCGGAAGCGCTCCGCGGCGACGCGCTCCGCGCCTTTCCTCGCGTCTCGTCGCTTCCCCGCGTCTTTCCGCTCCGGCGCCTTCGCCAGGACCTTCGCGCGCACCAGCGGGTAGGTGATGAACGTGGCGATCGCCTTCGAGGCGGCGCCGAGCACGAACGCGTCGCTCACGGAGAGCTCGGCGATTTTCTTTTTTTCGCCGACGCCGGCGTTTCTCCTCGCCGCGCGGCGCCGCAGCCCGCCGATGACGCGCCGCCGCGCTTGCTCGAAGCACGTGTGTTGGATCGCGGGGTTCACGGTCAGCAGCAGGGACGCGCCCACGCCGCCGTACAGGCGCGTCCACTCGTGCGCCGCGAGCGCCGCGCGGTCGAACGCGGACGCGGCGAGGTCGGCGAAGGTTTCGGGAGACGCGAGCGCGGCGCCTTTTCCGTGTTTCGCGGCGGCGGCGCCGAAAAACGACATCCGGCTCGACGACCCGCTCGTCTCGTCGTCGTCGTCGGCGCCGCAGATCTGCCGCCGAGTGGACAGCGTGTCCAGCGGCTCGGTGACGAGCACGTTGCAGCAGCCGGCGAGCATGGCGATCACCAGATTGGTGGCGACGCCTATTTGCCGGCCGCTGCGCGCCTCGACGCGACGGCGCAGGGCGGAGAAGGCGAGGAAATACAGGAACGAGCTCGCCATGGAGTGCGCGCCTTTCGCGCCCACCCCGGCGAACAACGCCCACGGTCCCTCGTTCTCCACCAGGTCGTTGAACACCTCTATCCACGTCTTACGGCGCTGGCCCTCCACGTCCACCGCCGCCTGAATGCGCGTCTTTATCGTGTCCAGAGGGTAGAACGTGACCGCGCCGGCGAGCCCGCCGATGGCGCCCGCCAGCGCCTCCACGAACACCTTTTCGGAATCGGACAACGGGCTGAGCTTCGACATGTCGAGCGCGAGGCTTCGTCGGGGGCGGTCGAGGTCTGCCCCGTCACTATGCGTCACTACCCGGGGACGCCCAACCGCGGGCTCGACGCTCTCTTGAGCGCCGCTGGACTGAGCCACGCGTCAGATTCGTGTTGTTATTAGGTTCTTTTCAAGACCGTCGATGGTTTTGTGGATCAGAAACGCCAAACGCGCTTTTCGGTCAGCGACGTTTTCCGCGCCGCGCCGCGCGCGCGCTCGGCGGCGGCGGCGCTTCCGACCACAACCACACGGAAACAGCGTCGGGAGCCAACGAACGCTTTTACGTGAGGTACCTACTACGGTATTACTGCCATGGTAGCCGTTACGACGATGATGTCGTGATAATATCAGAGAACGCGATGTGGAACGCGCGACGCTACGCGTCTCTCCGCGGACCGCTCGCCGCCTACAGGAGCAGCTCAGCCACCTGCACGGCGTTGAGCGCGGCGCCCTTCTTGATCTGGTCGCCGCAGACGAAGAGCTCGAGGCCGTTGTTGCCCCCCTGCGAGATGTCGCGCCTGATGCGCCCGACGTAGACGTCGTCCATGTCCGAGGCGTCCAGGGGCGTGGGGAACTTGTTGTTCGCGCGGTCGTCGATGAGGGACACGCCGGGCGCCTTCTCCAGAATCGCCCGCGCCTCCTCTTCGCTCAGCTCGCCGTTGAGCTCCAGGTTGATGGACTCGGCGTGCGCGCGCATGACGGGGACGCGGATGCACGTCGCGGCGATCTGCACGTCCTCGGTGTCCCAGATCTTGCCCGTCTCCTTCACCATCTTCATCTCCTCCTCGTTGTACCCGTTCTCCGTCATCGGCGCGTTGTGCGAGAAGAGGTTGAACGCGTACTGCCAGGAGAAGATATCCATCGTCACCGGGTCGCCGTTGAGCACGTCGCGCGTCTGCTGCTCGAGCTCCGCCATCGCCAGCGCGCCCGCGCCGGACGCCGCCTGGTACGTCGACGCGATCATGCGCTTGACGCCCACCGCGCGGTGGATGGGCGTGACCGCCATGAGCGCGATGATGGTGGAGCAGTTGGGGTTCGCGATGATGCCGCCCTTGCGCGCGCCGCCGAGCTTGTAGTCCGCCATCGCCTCGGGGTTCACCTCGGGGATCACCAGCGGCACGTCGGGGTCCATTCGGAACGCGGAGGAGTTGTCCACCACGAAGCAGCCCTTCGCGGCGGCGAGGGGGCCGAACTTCTTGGAGATGGAGCCGCCCGCGGAGAAGAGCGCGATGTCCACGTCGTCGAAAGAGTCCTCGGTGAGCTCCTCGATGACGTACGTCTCGCCGTCAAACACAACCTCCTTCCCGGCGGAGCGCGCGGACGCGAGCATCTTCATCTCGCTGTACGGGAAATCGCGCTCGACGAGCACCTGCGATACGCGGGGCGGTAACGCGTGCGGACGTGGAGGTGGTTCACGCGTCGACGGGCGTCAGACGAAGACGGTCAGTCGCGGCTCGAACCTAAAAAAGGAGGAGGACGAAAAAGCGAAAACGAAGGTCGTTGCGTCGATCGCTGGTTTCGCGATTGGGTCCGATCGTGGCTCTCGCGCGGAGGGCGGGACGCGCGTAAAGGCCGTGTGCGGCGTGGATGCGCACGCACCCGCATGAACTCAGTGCCGACGGCGCCGGAGATGCCCGCGATCGCCACCTTGGGGCCGTCAGGGGTCTTGCCCGCGCGCACGGTCACCGCACCGGCAGCGGGGCGGCGGGTGGACAAGGCCGCTCGCCGGTTAAGCTTGGCGCGGGAGTTGGGCGCGGCGTACGCGCCGCGAGCGCCGGCGAGGGCGTTGGAGGCCATCAAACTCTGCATCGTCGGTGTGATGGACGGTCGAACGAGGAGAGCTTGTCTCTTCGCGCGCGAGGTAAGTGGCGCGTGGGTGTGCTGACTCGAACAAATAGGTTGCGATCGCGATTGGGTGAGGCTGGAAAAAGCGAGCTGCCACATGTTCTAGTTTATGGGCCAGAGACCACGTTCGTATGACTTTTTAGTCTCGTCGCGTTTTTTCCACCCGCGGCTCTGAACGTGTGCAGGTCGTCCTCCGGGACGCGGGGGGCACAGAGAGAGCCGCGCTCACCCCAGGGGTGTCAGTGCGCCGGTCAAGGTTCGCCTCGCGAAGGAGACCGTCGTTCCCTCGAGGTGCGTCTCGCGAAGACACGACACCCCGCGTCGTCCCGCCGCGACCCGCGGAGATTTGACCGCAACGCATCCCTAACCCGCGCCCTTTTGATCGTTCCTCACAGGTGAAACGTGCGATCAGCCGACGCGTGCGGAGCGTGAGACGCGCGGTATCGAGACGAACAGGTGCGCAGAGGCGCCCAACACGCGCACGGATCTCGATCCGGAATCGCGTCGTCGCCACGCGCGGCGACGCCCGGTCGCGCGCTCTGATCGGGGACGCGCGCTCGTTCGCAGATCCGTCCTCCTCTCTCCGGAAATCCTCGCGCGCTCGAAATTCGACGCGCTGACCCGCGGCCGCCCGATCCCTCCTCTTCGACGCAGTAGCGGCGCGAACTCCGTGTCCCGCGATCGGCCGCGATGCCTCTCCGCCTGGACATCAAGCGCAAGCTGGTGCAACGCTCGGACCGCGTGAAAGGCGTGGAGCTGCACCCCACGGAGCCTTGGATCCTCGCCAACCTGTACTCCGGGAACGTGTATGTCTGGAACCACGCCACAAACTCGTTGGTGAAGTCGTTCGAGGTGACGGAGCTGCCCGTGCGCACGGCGAAGTGGGTGGCGCGTAAACAATGGATCGTGTGCGGCTCGGACGACATGTTCGTCCGCGTGTACAACTACAACACCACCGAGCTGGTGAAGGCGTTTGAGGCGCACTCGGAT
>MDSV01115464.1_pt1 | contig 22547 bp, 15 predicted proteins | sample 810851 | NCBI WGS metagenome assembly MDSV01 (sample SAMN05326640, study PRJNA326480) | marine metagenome | isolation source: seawater | place: Atlantic Ocean: North East | collected 2012 | reverse complement strand
TATGTCAAAGAAGTAGATAGAGAAATTAGAAATTCTCTGCAAAATCCGTCAAAATATGAATTTGGTGATATTATTGGATGGAGTGGATTAGAAAAGAGTTATGAAGGAACACTAAAAGGATCACATGGGGTACAATTTTATCAAGTAGATGCATTTGGAAGAGAAGCTGGTTTTGTCGAAGATTTTGACCCAATAAGCCCTGAACCCGGAGAAGATATCAGAACAACAATTGATATTAATATTCAATCATCACTTGAAAGTTTGATGGGAGATAAAAGGGGGGTAATTATTGTTGGTTTACCAAATACAGGAGAAATTCTAGGAGCCGTAAGTAAACCAGACTTTAGGCCAGATTTATTTACAGGACGTATTCTTCATGATGAATGGAGTAAAGTGATTAACAATCCAGATAAACCGCTTGTAAATCGTTTTAATCAAGGTCTTTATCCTCCTGGGTCAATAGTAAAAATGATTACCCAGGCTGTAATGTTAGATAATCCCGAATTTCATCCTGAGATAACCCAAAAATGTGAGGGGTTTTATCAATTTGGTGATAGGTTATTTGGATGTTGGTATGAGCCGGGACATGGAATTATAAATTTATCATCTGCTATAACACAATCTTGTGATATATATTTTTATAAAACAATTGAGTATTATGAATTGGATAAACTCGCGGAATATTTTTTTAATTTTGGATTTGGCACTCCTACTGGTATAGATATTCAAAAAGAGCATGTAGGAACGATCCCAAATACGGCTTATATGAACAATAGATATGGAAAATCAGGTTGGAGTAAAGGTGCGCTTTTGAATTTTTGCATTGGTCAAGGAGAAATTTTAGTAACACCAATTCAAGTTTTCCAATATATTAATTTGTTAGCTACAAAAGGGCAAACGTTGAGACCTCATTTTGTAATCTCAAGCAAAATTGATTCAGTAAAGAAACCTAATATTAAAAATAAAACTTGGGATAGAATAAGGTCGGATATGGGTGAAGTCATAACAAATGAGAAAGGAACTGGAAGGAAAACTATTATTGAAAACCCAAATATTAGAATTTTTGGAAAGACTGGAACTGCAGAAAATCCTCATGGTGAAGATCATGCTTGGTTTATTGGTTGGCTTGAATATTTAAATAATACAATTTCAATTGTTGTTTTGTTGGAGAATGCAGGATCAGGTGGTGCAGTCGCAACCCCTTTGGCTAGAGATGTATTTTTAGAATACATTAGAAAAGAAATAATGGTTCTCAAGGAATGATTGGATTTCGCCAAATACAATATAAAGAACTTCCATATAGTATAATCCTTTGCATAGGTCTTTTATCTGTCATTGGTTTAATTGTACTATATAGTATATCTCAACATCAGGATTTAGATCTCCTCTCTAACCCCTTCAATAAGCAATTAATGTTTTTTATGCCTTCGATTGTTATCGCAATTATTATCATCTTCATTCCTAGGTATACCATACATAAATATTCCTATCTATTATATATTTTTGGTATAGTGATTGCAATATTACCATTTGCAGGTACTCCGCATGCTGGAACATATCGATGGTTAAATATTGGGTTACCATTCTCAATTCAACCAAGTGAATTTGCAAAGGTTTTTACTAGCATTGCTTTGGCAAGGTATTTATCAGACCACACATTAAAAATGAAGAATTATACTTCAATAATAATTCCGATTTTATTAGCTGCTCTGCCAACTTTAATCGTTATGAATCAGCCTGATTTAGGGACATCTATTGTTATGATGACTCCTTTATTACCCATGCTTTATTGGGCAGGTGCTAGGCCATTCCATCTGTTTTTAATTTTAACACCGATATTAAGTATGCTCACAGCTTTTCAAACCATTTCTTTCACAATATGGGCAATTATACTTGGAACAGTAATTCTGCTTGCTCGACCAGTTTTGCCTATAGCCTTGATTCTATTTTTTGGGAATATATTTCTAGGCTTACTTTCTCCTTATGCATGGAATTCTCTTACTTCTTATCAACAAAATAGAATATTAACTTTTTTAAACCCTGAAAAAGATCCATTAGGTGCGGCATATCAGATTATACAGAGTAAAACAGCTATAGGGTCAGGTGGCTTATTCGGAAAAGGGTGGGGTGAGGGAACTCAAACACATTTAAAATTTCTTCCTGTTCAAGAATCAGATTTTATTCTATCAGTTATTGGCGAAGAAATGGGGTTTTTGATGATAAGTTTTGTATTATTGGTTATGGGATTTTTAATTTTCCAGATTATAAAAAAATCATTTTTATCTAAAGATAGATTTTCTAGCTTATGTTTAATTGGTATTGCATCAATATTTCTATCACATGTGTTTGTTAACACTGCAATGACTGTGGGGCTCATACCGGTAAAAGGGCTACCCTTTCCATTCCTTTCTGCTGGAGGTTCTTTTTTGTTATGTAGTTATATAATGGCGGGGCTAGTGATAAAATTAAGTGTTAATTATTCAGATTGATAAATTTATTTGAAGCTAATATAGTAATCGGTAAATTCATACTTGGTTTGCCAAACCAAAAGGGCTAAACAATGACAAGTCGTATTAACTTAATTTTTATACTATTGACCGTTCTAATATCAATTTTATTAGGTCAGTCTAAAGATTCTTCAAGAGAGCTTAAAAGGCTAAATGCTAAAATTGATAGAGTAAGAGTTATGGTAGACTCCTTAGAGCTAGATAATCAAATCCTTTTACCAGAGCTTATGTCAGCTTTTAAGCAAGCAGTTAAGAGTAAATCTCAGCAGGATTCAATCACTTTAGTTATACTTAAAAGGATTAATACCCTAAGCAATAAGATTTCAAATCTAGAGAATCAAGCGAAGTATATGGATAGCACTTCTCTTGAAATATTCAATAAATTGGTTTTGGTCGAAAATAAAATAGTTACTCTTACTAACAGCTATAACGAAATGGCTAAATTAAAATCTGGTGATCCCATTTCTTCTGAGCCAAAGTTTAATTCAGCGCAGTATAAGAAAACATACATGGAGAGCCTAGGTCATTTTCAAAATCAAGATTTCAAACAGGCGATATCAGGTTTTCAGGAGTTGGTTAATTCAGATGCTACAAATGACTTAGCTGATAATAGTCAATATTGGCTTGCGGAATGTTTTTATTCCCAAAAAAACTTTAAACGAGCGATTGCTGAATTTGAAAAAGTTTTTACATATGCAGGTACAGACAAAGCTGATGATGCTCAATTGAAAATAGGTCTTTCATATCAAAGTACCGGAAATGTAGAAAAAGCTAGAGAAGAATTCCAAAGGCTTATTGATTATCACCCAGGAAGTGAGTACTACCAAAAGGCTAAAGAAGCATTAAAACAATTATCCGTTAACTAAACCTTTCTATTACGTAATGCAAAAACTATACTATTTAACTACAGAAATCATTCCATTTGCTAATGTTACATCTTTAGCTGAATTTTCTACCAAAGTGCCGCTTGCATTGCAGGAAAAGGGTCATGATATTAGGACAGTCCTACCAAAATATGGATATGTTAGTGAAAGAAAATATATTCTAAGAGAGGTTATACGCTTAAGAGAAATTCCTTTTGAATTTAATGGAGAGAAAAAAATCACAAGTGCAAAAAGTGCTTTTATCCCAAAAACAAGAGTGCAAGTTTATTTTCTCGAGGATAATAATTGGTTTCAGCCTTTAACAAATTTGGTTTACAAATCAAAAAATGGAAGGGTCTTAGCAGATAATGGAGAGCGTTATGGATATTTTTCTAAGGCAGTCCTAAGTACATTGCCTCATCTTTTTTGGTCTCCTGATATATTTATTTGTAATGGATGGCAAACTGCTATGGTACCAGGATTGTTTAAAAATCATTTTGAAGATATTAATGAATTTTATAAAAATATAAAAACAGTTATGGTTATTCATGATTTGGACGAATATTCAACCATAGAACGAAAAGACTTAGAATTGGCAGAAGTTCCAATAGACGAATCTCTAAAAGGAAAAAAACTGAATGTATATGATGTTGGATCTTTTCACACAGATGCTATCATTATTATTGATAAGCCATCTGAATGTATTTCAGAAAAACTTTTGAAACAGCCTGGTATATTAGCAAATAAAGGAAAAGTATCTGTGATTAAATCATCTGATGATGAATCTCCTAACTACCAAAGTATCGCAGATGAAATGGATGAAATTTTAAAGAAACTTTCTAGTTAAAATTTTTTATAAATAGATAATGATGAAAATTCATTTAGGGATGCTCAGGTTTTTTAGTTTATTGCTACCCATTATTATTCTTAATTGTTCAGAGAGTCCAATTCGAGAGAATTTAGATCACTCTCTTTTGCAAATTAAGACACTTACATTAAATAATATCAATATAGATAATTATTGGGTTGCTCCTAATTTAGGGTCAAACGAGAGATTATACTTAGGTAGAAAAAATAATATAAATATTCCTATGTCCTTTGTGCAAATGGTAGATGCCGAATATTTAAACTTTTATAATGATAGTGCTATAACTATAGATAGTATACGTTTTATGATGTGCTCCATTGATAGTTCTTTAGAAGAAGTATTACCCAATTTATATTTTAGTCCAGATTCAGAGTTTAATGAAAACGAAAGTATCTACTCTGAATTTATTTCCTTTTCAGAGGATGGATTACTTTATTTAGACAATCCTGAGATAGATACTAAGTATGATACTAATGCAATTTATAGTCACACTGAACTGCTATGGAATGTTGATACTTTAATTGATATTTTTTCAGATACATTAGATACTGACCCACTTAATTCTTTTGTTTTATTTCCACAAAATACTAACTCTACACTAATTGAGCTATTTAGTGAAGAAGCAACGGATGGTGAAAAAGACCCTCAATTAATCATATACTATACAAGAACAACATACATATCAGATGATTCAATTGTTGTTGATACAAATAAAAGCAAGATTTATTCTAATGGAGACCTATCTATTATTGATCCCTCAGGAGTTATTTATGATACAAGTCAAGTCGGGTTATGTAATGGAACAGGAATGCGTTCAATAATTAACATACCCAAAGTCGAAGATTCTATTCCAAATGGGTCTTTAATTCGTACCGCAAATTTGATGATACCCTATGATACAAATCGTACTAATATATCTATGGCTAAACTACAAAATATTACGATTGATCTTTTAACTAGTGATTCTATAAATATTGATTCGATGTTATTTAGTAATACAACATTTGAGGCTGATCCATTTTCTGGAATAGGTTATCCATATAGAGTAGAAAATGATGCAGATACAACTATAATTAATAATGGTATTTACAGGGTCTCTATGAAAAATATTATTCAGAGTAAAGTGCTAGGAGATAATATTAGCTCATCATTAAAACTTGTATCCAATGAAAAAAATAATCCATTTGAGCATGTATGGTTAAGTAATATGGAAAATGATATAATCAAAATTGAGATTTTATATGTTAAAAATTAGAGCTACAGCATTTTTAATTTTTATTTTTTCATTATGTCTATCTCAAGGTAGGATGAATGGTTTTGGGATTGGACATTATTATCATTGGCAAGGAACAGGTAATGCAATAGATGGTTTGTCTAATATAAATCCAGCATTTCAAAGTCATGTTTCTCTTTCTAATCCATCTACATGGCACAACTTAGAATATTCATTTTTATCTATATCATATAGCGGTAGCGAGAGCATATTCAAAAGGACAGAAGTATCTAACGGATATTCAAGTTTATCAAATGCTGCATGGATTGTTCCATACAAAAAAAAAATATCCTTTGGAGTGGTTCTTTCTCCATACTCTGATCAAAGAATTGAACTTATTGATTCAGTAGAAACTCCTTTTACGGCTTTTGATAATGAGTATAATTATTTGAAATCATTTAAAAGAAATGGTGGTGTGCTCTCCTTAAAATTGGGTACCTCATATAAAATAAATGATAAAATAGATTTTGGATTTTTCCACCATATTTTATTTGGTTCATCAAGACAAAATGAATCTATCTTCTTTGATGGTAGTTCAATTGTGCAAAGTACGATTGCTAAATATGATGGAATAACCCAAGATGTTTTTATTAGTGTATCGATTTTTAAGGATTTACAAATATTTTCTAAATATTCTTATACAATTCGTCCACTTAGAGGAGTGTTTGAACAAAGAAATTTATTTGATGATGCAAATGGTAATGGTTATCATGATTATTTAAGTCCATCTTTAGATTTTCCAATTCCCTATCCGGATAGCACAAATAAGTTTTTTAATATAGATAATCTCCATCGTCCATCAGGTTTTATACTCGGAATAAATAAAAATTTCAAGTCTGAACTAGCACTTTCTATTGACGTAGGTATTCATAGAGATAATACTGAAATATCAAATGATATTAGATTACCAATAAACAATAAATTAAAAAATACTAATTCATTAAAATTTACATTATTGCGATACCCTAATAAACTTTCGTTAGATATATTTGATAAATTTTCATTTAAAGCCGGATTTGTATACCATGAACATTTGTTAATGAAAAATAATTATAAGATTAATGAATTGGGTTATTCATTTGGAATAGGTTTTAGATTTAAACCCATAGGAAACCAAATTGATCTTAATTATTATTTTGGGAATCGATTATATGATGATATTATTGAAAAAGAAACTATTCAGCAGTTGCAATTGGGTATTAGTCTTGCTGATATTTGGTTTGTAAAAAGGAGACAGAGGTAATTATGAAACAAATGAAATTAATATCAATTTTAGCTGGTATATTTATTATTTTAATGTGCGTCCCACCATCTGAGACAGGTTCAAAAACTGTTCAAAATAAAAAGAAATTGGATTCATTAAGAAAACTTAGATGCCCAAGATTAATGAGTAGTGCAGCTGAATATTATAGAAACAGAGACTGGAAGCAGACTGTGAAAATATACGAAGAGATTACAACCCTTGATTGCGATGAATGGAATTCTGTTTTTGCTCCACCGCAAGAGATATATCAATATTATGCTATAGCTTATGAACAAATGGGTAAGTTTGATAGTTCTGAATTCGTTCTTCTCGATGGTCTACAAAAATTACCTGATAATATTGAGTTAAGAAAACGTTTGGCATATTCATATAAGAGGCAGGGAAAAAATGAATTAGAAATCATTGAGTATGAACGTCTTGTGGAAATGGCTCCGGAAGATATTTCAGTAATGAATGACCTTTCCAAATTATATAAAGACAATGAAAGATATGATGACCAAATATATATTTTAGATTTAATTTTAAAATTAGATGAAGGAAATGAAAATGCTCAAAGTGAGCTTGCATTGGCATTTGAGAATAGTGGAAGAGATCCATTAGATGTATATAGAAAAAGATATGAAGATAATCCTGACAACTTAAGCTATGGACTTGATTTTGCAGACAGGCTTGTCCAGGTAGACAAACATGAAGATGCATTACCAATATTAATATCTATAACATCAAAAGACCCTAGTAGCAAGCTAGCATATAGAAAATTAGCTGAGGTAAACAAAGAAGTGGATGACCTACTTTCAGCCGCAAAAGCTTATGAAGAGTTATTTAAAATTGATCCTCGAGATTGGAGAATAGCAATTAATATATCTAATGTATATCTTGAGAATAATGATTTTCGGCAAGCATTAAAATGGGCGGATAAAGCTTCTAGTCTAGATGATAAAGAAGGAGATGGTTTTGGGCAAAAAGGAAAAATTTATTATTATGGATGGGATAATTTTCGACAAAACCCCTTTTCTAACGATGATCGGCTCGTAGCTAAACTTGCTTATGATTATTTTATTAAGGCTGAACAAAAAGGTTTCTTAGGGTTTAGTAAAAGTGATTGGTTAAAGGAAAATGAGAAAGATGTATTGTATGGGAAAGCTCAATGGTTTATGGAAGGAGATAAAGTAAAAAGAAATAGAATTATTTCGACCTCTTTATCTGATTATGATTGGGTAACAGAGTCTTTGAAGGCTGAAGAAGGATGGAAATAAAATAATGCATAGCTTAGAGCAAAAGGATTTAGAGCTATTTGATATTTTAAAAAAAGAGCAGCAAAGAGAAGAAAATACATTAGAATTAATTGCTTCAGAAAATTTCACAAGTAAGGCTGTTATGGATATGACAGGCGGTGTTATGACTAATAAATATGCAGAAGGTTATCCGGGAAAACGTTATTATGGAGGGTGTGAGTTTGTTGACCAAGCAGAGAATTTAGCAAGAGAAAGATTGAAAAAACTTTTTGGAGCAGGCTATGTAAATGTCCAGCCTCATTCTGGTTCTCAGGCAAATATGGCAGTCTTTATGACCTTTCTTAATCCTGGCGATACAATAATGGGCTTAGATTTAGCTCATGGTGGCCACCTTACACATGGGAGCCAGGTTAATTTTTCAGGACAATTATATAATGCTATATCCTATCATATTTCCAAAGAAACAGGTCGTGTTGATTTTGATGAAGTGTCTCAATTAGCTAGGAAATATAAACCAAAACTTATCATTTGTGGAGGTAGTGCATATCCTAGATTTGTAGAATTTGAATTATTTAAAGAAATATCCCATTCTGTTGAATCATATTTGATGGCAGATATAGCTCATCCTAGTGGATTAATTGCAGCTGGTGAGCATCCATCTCCAATGTCTCACTGTCACGTAGTGACAAGTACTACTCATAAAACATTACGAGGTCCAAGGGGCGGTATTATTATGATGGGAAATGATTTTAGCAATACATGGGATAAGGTCGCACCTAAATCAGGTAGGACTAAAATGGTATCTGAACTTATTGATTCGACAGTAATGCCTGGAATACAGGGTGGGCCATTAATGCATGTCATTGCTGCAAAAGCCGTTGCATTTGGGGAAGCTCTTCAGCCCAGTTTTAAAATATATGCAAAAAAAATCGTTGACAATGCTAAGATTATGGCTGACGAATTCTTGACATTAGGATATGACCTTGTTTCAGGAGGTACAGACACCCACGTATTATTGATTGACCTCACTAATAAAAATATAACTGGTAAGCATGCGGAAGAAGCCTTAGGCAAAGCAGGAATTGCCTTAAATAAGAATATGGTTCCTTTTGATACTAAAAGCCCATTTATTACTAGTGGGATTAGAGTAGGTACTCCAGCTATAACAACTCGTGGAATGGGTGAAATAGAAATGAGGAAAATTGTCCAATGGATGGATAAGGCGATAAATTATTCAGATAATGATAAGTTATTATCAAAAATCAAATTAGAGATTAAGCATCTTTGCTCAAAATTCCCTATTTATCAATATTAAAATACTCTTTAAATATTCTATTGAAACATTATTGGAATTTCATAGTACTAATACTGTTATTTTCTTCTTGTGTTCCTAAGGCCTTTTTAATTGACCAACCTAAACTTGTTTCAATCTATTTTGAACATAAGATTAAAAAATTAGAAAAGGAAAAATCCAATACTCTTAGCAAAAATCGTGAAGCCATAAAGACAAAGATAGAATATGGATTTGGTATTATAATGGAAGAGGCTGATAGATTAATTGATGATGATTATCGTTCTGCAATAGATAAATATGAAAAAGCTCATAAAATATTTAAACAGGCTCGAGATCAAGCTTTAGCTATAATAACCAATAGATATCCAGTCTTTAATGATTGGTTAAGAAATAAAGCTGATATTGTGTTTAATCAGGATGATATTTTGGATCTTTATTGGTTAGCAGCATCGTATGGTGGGTCAATAAGCTCTAGTAGAGCTAATCCATATGAGTTAATATATTTACCATATGTTGGTAAAATACTTAGTAAATGTATCTCGCTTAATCCAGAATGGGATGAAGGCGCATTATATAGTGCAATGATGAGTTTTACATCATCTAGGTCAGACCTTAGTGAAAAAGCTTTTCGCGATTCATTAGATTATTATTTTAATAAAACTATATCTCTATCAGGTGGGATGAATGCAGGACCTTATGTAACTTACGCCGAATCAGTACATAAATTATTCCAAGAGAAAAAAGACTTTTTAGATAAGTTAAATTATGTTTTAGATATGGATATTATTCCTAATAATAAATATGAATTGAGTAATTTGATTGCAAAAAATAGAGCCAAGTGGTTATTAACAAAAACAGATGAGTATTTTATAGAATGAAAAAAATATTTTTAATTACAATGTTAATTATCTCACCATTATTTTCTAGGAATGTGGTTGTGAAAATGGCTACTCTTGCTCCAGAAGGGACTGACTGGCATGGCATGTTGATAGAAATGGGCCAAGAGTGGAAAGATGTTACAAAAGGAAAAGTAAATTTAAGAATATATCCTGGCGGTATACTTGGTGATGAGCGAGATATGGTTCGTAAAATGAGAATTGGCCAAATTCATGCAGCGGGGATGACGGCAGAAGGGCTTTCAGAAATTGTACCAGAATTCTCAGGTTATTTTGTGCCTCTTGTATACCAAGATTCTGAGGATGTTGCTAATGTTACACAGGCTTTACTTCCAGATTTTGAAACAAAATTAGAAGATAAAGGATTTAAATTGCTCTATCTAGGTGAACTTACATGGGTATATTGGTTCTCATCTACCCCTATTCGTACTCCTGATGATTTAAAAAAGAGGAAGTTCTTTACCTGGGCTGGTGATTTTAAATGGGAACAAGTATATAAAAATGCAGGTTATAATCCAGTTCCGTTAGCTTCAACAGATATACTTTCAAGTCTTCAAACAGGTCTAATTAATACAATCCCTATGCCACCTATCTATGCATTAGCTCAACAATCATTTAGTATTGCAAATAATATGTTAGATCTTAAATGGGGAGTCTTAATGGCTGGTATTGTTGTTGATTTGAAAACATGGAATAGAATACCGCAAAAATACCATGAGAAACTGATTGATATAACAAAATCAATTCAGGAAAAATATAAAAATACAAATATTAATGCAGAAGAACAGGCTATCGAAGCCATGAAACAATATGGGTTAACTATTCAAAGTATAAGTGAGGATGAGAAATCTCTATGGGATGAAGAAGTAGATAGAGTAAGTACCTATCTTCGAGGAAATATTATTCCAGAATCAATCTATGACACAGTAATCAAACTGACCAAAAAATAGATTATTTGATGGGCAGAAAATATTTTCTCAATCAAATTTTAAGTAAAATAAAATTCGGACAAAATATCCTTACTGTGGGGGTATTTTTATCTATGACAATCCTGCCATTTATTGAGTCGATTACTAGATTGTTTAACTTAAATAGTATTCCAGCATCCCAGATATTAGTTCAGCATTTTACCCTTTGGATCGGATTCCTTGGCGCAGTAATAGCCGCTAGTAAAAATAATCTATTAGCACTTACAAGAGAATCTCTTTTTATAATAGAAGAAAAAATTCATATTGGAAGATGGTTGGCTAAAGTTACCACATTTTTAGTATTGATATCCTTGGCATGGGGTAGCTGGGAATTAGTAATGATTGAGATGAATACTGAAAATTATATTGCTCCATTCGTTCCACGATGGTTTGCGCAGATTATCATGCCTGTTGGTTTTTTTCTTATGGCTGTACAAATATTTTTTAATAGTTATATCCATTATCTTCACCGTTTTAGTTTTATAATAATAGGGGTTTTATTTTTATATACTGGTCTCCCTGAAATATTGTATGATGCTTTACCCGTTGTACCTTTTGGTATTATCATAGTAATCATTTCCCTTTATTATGGCGCACCAATTTTTGTAGGACTAGGTGGAATCGCAGTCCTGATGTTTTGGGCAAGCTATACTCCTATAGCGGCTATTCCTGCGGAGGCATATAGAATAGTTGTATCACCAACATTGCCAACTATTCCTCTGTTCACTCTTGCAGGCTATGTTCTTGCAGAGAGTAAGGCTTCTGAACGTTTGGTAAAGGTTTTCAGTGAATTGTTTGGATGGATACCAGGGGGTACGCCAGTGATTATTGTTATCCTCTGTGGATTTTTTACGGCATTAACAGGAGGATCTGGAGTTACCATTTTGGCACTAGGGGGTCTTTTGTTGCCTATGTTATTAAAAGATGGATATAGTAAACCATTTTCATTAGGTCTCATAACAGTTTCTGGTTCAATTGGATTATTATTCCCGCCTAGTTTACCCCTTATCATTTATGGAATAACAGCGGGAGTATCTGTAAAAGATGTCTTTATCGCAGGATTGATACCGGGTTTTCTATTAATTACTATGATATCATCTTATGCTATTTTTTATGGAAAACGTAATAAAATAAAATTGAATCCTTTTATAGCAAAAAATGTCATTCAAGTCTGTTGGGATACAAAATGGGAACTGCTCTTACCTGTTATTATTTTATTAGGTGTATTTGGTGGCTTTGCAACTCTTGTAGAGACCGCATCTATAACTGTTCTGTATATATTGATGATTGAAGTTTTTGTTTATAAAGATATTCAAATTAAGACTTTACCAAATATTATAATTGATTGTGCTACATTAATTGGTGGGGTTTTAATTATATTGGGTGTTGCGATGGGTTTAACAAGTTATTTGATAGATGCACAAATACCAATGCTGATTCTAAATTGGGCTAAAGAAACCGTATCAAATAAATATCTTTTTTTATTAACCTTAAATTTGTTTCTCTTAGTAGTTGGTTGCCTAATGGATATTTTTTCGGCAATAATCGTTATCGTACCACTTATTGCACCATTGGGTGAGCATTTTGGAGTAGATCAAATACATTTGGCTATTATTTTTATAGCAAATTTAGAGCTTGGATTTTTAACACCTCCAGTTGGTATGAATTTATTTTTGTCCGCATATAGATTTAAAGAAGATATGCCAAAAATTTACCAGGCTACATTACCCTTTTTTGTTATTAAGTTGATTGCGGTTGGATTTATCACTTATTTTCCATTCTTGGCCTTAGGATTATTAAAATAAAGACAAATCTAAATATGAGAATCATTACTTGATTTTGAAAGGGTTGGAAAGATATATTTAATCATAAAAATAAGGGAGCAATCCAATACCTTAAACGCTATTAACTTGTCCCGAGGGACAAATCTTTTTTAAATAATTACTTAGGAGACGTTCAATGAGGCGTTCATGGATTGCCCTGTTTTTATCAGTGGCATTAATAAGTTCGGCTTACTCGCAGAGTGAAGCAGGGGCAATATTTTTACTTATAGCACCAGGTGCTCGTGCTGGCGGTATGGGCGAAGCTCAAGTGGCAGTTGCCAATGATGCATATGCAAGCTACTGGAATCCAGCAGGTTTAGGGTTTCTAGATGGAAGGGAATTAGCCATGATGCATGTAAACTGGTTACCTGGTCTTGCAGATGATTTATATTATGAATTCATGGCATATAGGAAGAAAATCCCCAATCTTGGTACTGTTGGTGGACATTTAATATTTTTGAATCTTGGTGAACAAATAAGAACAGGTGAGCAGGGTGAAGACTTAGGAACCTTCACTAGTTACATGACAGCATTGTCTCTTTCCTATGGTGGGTTGATATCCAAGAATAAATCGTTTGGAATTAATGCTAAAATCTCATACCAACATCTTGTAGAGATTGGTGCAGGAAGTGAAAAGGGAAAGGGTACCTCAACAGATTTTGGCTTCGATATAGGTTATATGCATAAAGAATGGATTAGTCCTAGACTTACTTTAGGTATGAATTTATCAAATTTAGGACCAAAAGTATCTTTTATCGATCCAGACCAGGCAGATCCTCAACCTACTAATTTTAGTTTTGGTTTAAACTATGCATTAGTTAATGGTGAATTTAACAAACTAAACCTTGTTTATGACATTGATAAGCTTCTTGTCTCCTCTTATCCAGATATGGATTGGGATGGTGATGGATATATTGGAAACTATGATGAAGATGGTTCTTATAGTCCACTAAATGATTATAATGCGGATGGTAGAATAGAAATAGCTCATACAGACCCAGTCTACCTCGCTCTTGTTACTTCATGGTTTAATGATTGGCTTCTAGGTGGTGACATTGACTATGGGCAGACTGGTCCAGGCAATGGAGATCGTATTATTGGTGGATATGAATGGGTAGACGGTAATGATGATGGAGTCAAAACTATTGGTGAATGGGTAGACAATAATGAAGATGGTATTGTGAATAATGATGAGAACGAAATGGTTTCAACAATTGATAGTCTGAGCCCAGGTGAAACAGGTTGGGGAATTTATAATAAATGGGGTGTTAAAGAAGTAGGTAATGCCAAAGATCGTTCTATATCTGATGAGTTAGATCGCTTAGTTCATAATATTGGAATAGAATATTGGTATGGTAAATATTTTGCTATTCGGTCTGGTTTTTATTATGATAAAACAGGAAAGATAAGTAATCCTACTTTTGGTATTGGATTAAGATTCGCTGGCTATGGATTTGATTTTGGTTATACCTATGGAGAACAAGGACATCCCCTAACCAACACCATGCGTTTTTCTCTTAATATAGAATATTAATAATAACCATAATGAGATTGTTTTGTAGACTATTGTTTATGGTTGGTCTTGTTGCTACTATAAGCGCAGAAATTAACGAACCAATTAGGATATGTGCTATTCGGGTTTCTTTTGCTCAAGATGATAATGAAAGTACAACAGGTGACGGTCAGTTTTTAATGGAAAATCAAGGTATCGAATGTGGAAAATACACCATCGATACTGCACCTCATGATAAAGATTATTTTCGTTCTCAGTTCGTGGCTCTAGATGCATACATGCAATCAGTTTCCTACGGTAAATTTGGAATAAATTTAGAAGAATCTGATATTTTTCCATCCGAAAATGATATTTCTTTCCAACTTTCTAAAACAATGCGTTATTATAATCCCTTTGATGAATATGATATTCAAGAGGAAAGGCTAACAGAATTATTTAGAGATGCATTAGTTGTTTCAAATAATGAAGTAATTGATTATTCATTGTATGACCTTTTTATTGTTTTTCATGCGGGTATCGGTCAGGATTTTTCCTTACCTTTTTTAGACCCTACTCCTGAGGATATTCCATCAACTTTTGTCGATAATCAAATGATACAAGACAATTTGAATATTTCATCAATTATTATTAATGGAAATCATATTTCACAGGGGATAATATTACCTGAAACTCAGAATCATTTATTGTTTGACATATCAGAATCTATATTTTCAGATGCTGCAGATCCATGTGAATATCAATATGGATTAACTGGTACATTCGCATTAATGGTTGGTTTTGCAATTGGACTTCCACCATTATGGGATATATCAACAGGAGAAAGTCGAATAGGTGTTTTTGGTCTTATGGATCAAGGTTCAAATAATGCTAGGGGAATAATACCTGCTCCACTGACAGCATGGTCAAGAATATTTTCAGGTTGGGAAGAACCTCTTGAAGCTGGAATCGGTGACGCGATTGCTTTACCTATTAGAGGAGAAGGTAATTTGGTGAAAATCAATATCAGAGATGATGAATATTATTTAATTGAAAATAGAAGCAATAATATAAGAAATGGTATTAGTATAGATTCATTGAGATATTTTATGAGCCAAACATCTGGTCCATCTGCATATCCTTCCTATATTGAAATATTATTAGACTCCACGGGTATTGAGAGAGATACAAATGGAGTGGTGGTTTATGTCCCAAATTATGATATTGGTCTACCAGCATCAGGATTATTGATTTGGCATATTGATGATAATGTTATATCCAATTCAATCGATAATTATAGTTTTAACACTGATATTTCTTATATGGGAATAGATTTAGAGGAGGCAGATGGGGCTCAAGATATTGGTTACCCAAGTATTTTTCTCTTTAATGATCCTTCTGCAGGTTATTTTGGAGATATGTGGTTTAGGGGAAATACTCAGTTTAATCTAGCTAATCCAGGATATGATGGATTAGATATTGAATTTGGACCAAATACTTTCCCCTCTACTAAAGCAAATGATGGTTCTTCAACAAATATCAGGATAGAGCAAATAGGTATGCCAGGTGATACCATGAGATTTGTAATATCAAATTCATTTATTCCTTCAGGGTATCCAGATACTACTTTAAATATTTCTTCAATATTTGATTTAGATAGAGATGGAGAAAATGAAATTATTGGCGGTAATGATTCTCTATTTATAATCAAAACTGATACTATGAAATTTAAAAATACTTTTCATGGGTTATCTTCTAATGAATTTTTAATATCATTTGTTGAAGAGCCAGAACAAACCATGATTCATATAATGGAATATTTTCAAGATTCATGTCTACAATCAATCTATGAATATGATATGAATAGCAATAATATTGGAAATTCAAGCATGGAGTGGATAGACTCATTGGTGTATCCTGTAATGGACTTGGATAGTGGATTTATTGAATGGAAAACTAGTGTTCAATGGGAGATTCATAAACAAAGATTATTTTCCACGCCATATAACTATGGAATTGACATTGGGAATAGAGGGATATCTGTTGAAAAGTTTGGCAATACCGATAAAAAATGGACTAATACGTATTTTACCTATCTAGCAGGAGTAGATATGGATATGGATGGGAATATAGAAGCAATTGCACTAGACTCTTCAGGAATCCTATATTCATTTAATACTGATTTAAACCTAATGTCAGGGTTTCCGCTAGATATAAATTTAAAGCCACCAATATTATTGCAAAATTTAATTGGTTCCTCCGAACCTGAAATTGTAGCGAGATCTTTGGATAATACAATATTATATATATTTGATCGATATGGTAACCCTAAACAAATGATAGCAATTGAGTCAAATGAAAAACTTGTTGCACTAGGTGATTATAATGGTAAAAATGCTATTTATACATCTTCTGGAGTCTATCAATTTGATATTACTGAGCCCTCCTATGGTAATAAATGGGATTTTGAACATGGGAATAGAGGAAGATCTAGAAAGATAATGGTCGATTATCCGTTTAATAGCAATGAAAGTTCTATGTTGATTAGAAGTTATTGCTATCCAAATCCAGTTGAAGATGGAACTGGCACTATAAGAGTAGAGACAGTTAGAGCAAAGAAAATAAAAATAAGTATATATGATGTTGGTGGATATTTCATAAAAGACTTTGTGAAAGATATTATACAAGATGGAAATCAAATATCTGAGTGGGTTTGGAATGTTCAACAATTGGAGTCAGGAATTTATTTTGCACATATTGATTTAGAAGGTGAAAATAAAAATAAAACCGACATTATTAAAATAGTTGTGATCCACTAATGAAAAAGTTTGTTTTTTATTGTTTGTTGATATCCCAGTCCTATCCTCAGATTGAATATAATCATCCTGAATTCAACTGGCATACATTCGAAACGGAACATTTCCATATACATTATCATGATGAGACTGAGATGACTGCAAGAGAAGCTTCAACGGTAGCTGAGATAATATATCCCCATATAACATCATTTTATGATTATGAACCTAAAACAAAAACTCATCTTGTTCTCACAGACCCAGATGACTATTCTAATGGAGCCGCTTACTATTATGATAATAAAATTGTTATCTGGGCTTCTCCGCTTGATTTTGAGCTAAGAGGAAGTCACAGATGGTTACAAAATGTAATAGCTCATGAATTTGCACATATTGTATCTCTTCAAAAATCAATGAAAGCAGGAACAAAAATTCCGGGTGCATATATACAATTGATGAATTATGAAGAAGAGAAACGTCCTGATGTACTATATGGTTATCCAAATACATTAATTAGTTATCCAATTCCTGGTACAAATGTCCCACCTTGGTTGGCGGAAGGTATTGCTCAGTTTATGTATGATGATGCAGATTGGGATAATTGGGATAGTCATAGGGATATGATTTTAAGAGATCGTACAGTGAATGATAATTTGCTTACATTTACAGAGATGAATACTTTTGGAAAGAAAGGTATCGGAAATGAATCCACATACAATGCTGGATATGCACTATCAACATACATAGCGAATGAATATGGGTCTGAACATTTAAGTAGTTTAATGAATGAACTATCATCTCCTTTTCAATTCTCTGTGAATAATGCGATTGAGGCTGTTTTAGGTGTTAGTGGTGAAGAAGTATACCAGAAATTTAAAAGTTCAATTGAAGAAAAATATTCAAGTATGACAGAGGTAATAGGCGCTTTCCCCTCAAAGGTAAAATTCTTGCAAAATAATGGAACTACAAATATTTATCCAAAATGGAATCCAAATCAAGATTCTTATGTTTATTTATCAAATAAAAACAATGATTATTTTAGTCAAACAGACCTTTATTATCACAGTTTTGACGCAAAAGAAGATACAAAAATAAAAAGTGGTGTGTTTTCTCCACCAACCTGGCATGAGAATGGTAAAATAATATATTATTCCAAAAGGTCAAAGTTTCCTAATAAAAATGGTTCAAGGTTTTATGATATATACTCCTACAATCTGGACACTGAAGAAGAGAAGAGACTTACTGTAGATGCAAGGGCATATAATCCAGTATATATAGCAAGGGATAGTACGATTGCATATCTAGCTACCTATGATGGTGGACAAGACATTTATTTATTTGATTTAGAATTGAGAGAATCAAGAAAAATCACTGACTTTACTGATAGGCCAATGATTAGTTTTCTTACCTATGATAATCTTAGAAACAAGTTATACTTTGATTATACAAAACATCATTTTAGAGATATTTACTCCTATGATTTTGCAAAGAAAAAAATAGAAGCTATTTTAGAAGAAGAGTCTTTTGATGAAAGAAATATAGCTATAGGAGAAGCAGGTATCCAAGTTTACTCACAAGATAGGAGTGGAATCTTTAATTTATATATGATTAATGATTTCGATAGTACGAGGGGATATATCACTAATGTCATGGGCGGAGCATTTATGCCCGATATTTCACCTAATGGGAAAATATTATTTTCACTATACGATCAAGGCGCGTACAGGATAGCTCTTTTGGAAGAGGTTAATTATATAGCAAACGATTATGTAGGATATGGAGAGAATTATCATCTTGCTAATGCTGAAATGAAACCACCTATAATATCATTAAATAATGCAGAAGATAAATCATATGAGGATCAATTCCCAAATATGTTCATTCTTCCAAAATTAATGTGGGACTATGGTACACTAAAGCCAGGTTTCTATTTTTCATCAAATGAGATTATCAATAGACTTGCATTATTTGGAGGAGCTTCCATCAACAAGCTAAATGATGTAGATATGTTCTTTATTTTAGATTTTAAAAGATTATATCCTACTATATTCTTCGAGACTTACTACTTAACTAGAAATACAAGCGATAAGTCCTTATATAAAGGAGTATACCCAATTAATGATGACATAAAATTTAGATTAGTACAATTTCGTTCAGGCTTGAAAATTCCACTCTATGGAACTCCTCTTGAGGTCGCAATTGCAAGACAGTGGTATCGAGCTTTTATTCAAGAAGAAGTATCTACGAATGACCCTATGAACAGTACACTAAAAGCAGGTGCTGCTTATGATTATTTTCGTGGTTGGTCACTTAGCACTTCTTGGTCTTTAGATATGAGAAAGCGAGCAATAGATAAGTCCATAAACCCTTCTAGTGGTTTTACCTTTAGCGCAAATATTGATATAGAAAAAAATGATTTTATTAATGGTTTGAATTTATCTGACTCAGGAACTCTACTTGAAGATTTTACATCAAATAATTTAACTCGAATTCAACTGGGTGGTTCATTTCATTATGAAATTCCAAAACTAGAAAGGTTTACCTTGTCATTGAAAGGGAATGTTGGCTACATAACTAGACAGGATGTAGATGATTTCTTTTACTTCTATTTAGGTGGGATACCAGGACTTAAGGGGTATCCCTTTTATTCTATCAAGGGAGCAAACAGTGGATTTATTGATTTGACTCTAAGATTTCCAATTATTAAAGAAAAACATTATAAAATTGGATGGATCATATTTCAAAACAGTACTTTTGGTGCTATCTTTCAAGCTGGAGATGCATGGGTAAATAAAGGAGATCTTGCACTAAAAAGGTCATATGGGTTACAGTGGCGTTTAAATGGATTTTCTTTTTATAATTTCCCTACTGCAATTGAGTTAGAATACCATCAACCTATGGATAAATTTGAAATAGTTATCTATCAGGACACTGATCAGGAAACAAAAATACAATATGGAGATAAAGGTAGAGCGTATGTCAAAATCCTTTTTGATTTTTAGTATTTTTTATTTTTATACTGCCTTAGGATATGCACAAGAATCAGAACAGATTTCTGATTCTGTATCTGTTTTGTTCATTGAGCAGGAAGAAGTTGATATCTACTCGGGTAAACCATTGGTTATGTCATTGATATTACCAGGGTCGGGGCAGTATTATAATAAGTCTCCACTATGGAAGACAGCATCTTTTCTTGGCGTAGAAATTGGAACTATATTAGCCTGGAGTTACTATAATAAAAAAGCAGATGAACTAAAGAATGGCTATCAAAGATATGCTGATGAAAATTGGAATTTACAAAATTGGGTTACAAATAAAATCAGTGCACCCATTCCCTCTGAGGATGGTAGAGCCTGGTCATCTTTTGATGAATTATTGAATTTCTCCGGAACTCATGATCTTACAATAATAATATCAGCTGAAACTGCTGACCAATATGGAATTCCCACAACTCTTTCAACAGATATTTTAGATTCGCTTTCAGAGTTAGCCTTTTCTGATGATGTTATTCTTGTGAGAGATAGGCACTTTTATGAAAATATTGGAAAATATGATCAGTTTGTTGGTGGTTGGAGTGATGCTTCCACTGATTGGTATTGGGAAGAAAAAGATGTTGGCGATGATATTGAAGAAGTTATTAAAACACCAAAAAAAGCAAAGTATATTAATCAGAGGTATGATTCAAACCAATTTTTAACCGCAGCGAAATATAGCATAACAGTTTTGATGTTTAATCATGTTATAAGTGGTATAGATGCTGTATGGACTTCAAGAAAAAATGCATCAAAAATGAAAAAAAATCAGACTTTATTAAATAATACTAGACTTGATCTTGTTTATAATCCTAAAAATCCTCTGGGAATTGGTGGGCTAAGACTATCGGTACGTTTTTAATGAAAATAATACCAAATATATTATTAGCAAGTATAACTATGTTTCTTTTCTCATGTGCGGGGTCTAAATCTTCAGAAGAGATTACAATCAAAGATAGATTTGCTACTGGAATGGATAATTTAGAAAAGGAAAAATATTTAGCAGCACAGACTGATTTCAAATATGTTACAATGAGAGGAGGTGGTTCAGATCTTGGTGATGATGGCCTATACTATCTTGGCGAATCATATTTCCGTAATGAAGAGTACCTTCTTGCGATTGCTGAGTATGAAAAATTAACAAGAAAAATGGGTTTTAGCCCATTTGCAGAAGATGCCCGATTTAAGATTTGTGAAGCATATAGAATTGAGTCGCCAAAATATTATCATGACCAAGAATATTCAGAGAAAGCTTTACAAAGATATCAAGAGTTCTTGGATGATTTTCCAAATTCTCCACTTAAAGATGATGTTATCTCGTCTATAGATCTATTAAGGAAAAAACTAGGGAAAAAAATATACGAGGCTGGGATATTATATATGAAGTTGGAAGAATATGAATCTGCAAAGATGTCATTCCAATTGGTCATTGATCTCTATTATGATACTGATATTTTATCTTTAGCATATCAAGGTATGGTGAAGGCGCTTGCGAAAAATCGAGAATTTGATGATGCAATTTCCTTTTTAGATCAAAATAAGATTATGCTCGAGGAAGAGGAATTATATCAAGATGCAAAAGAGACAATTGAAGTAATGCAGAAAAAGATAAAAAAGGAAGATAGTTGAAGATTTGTCTCTTCGGTGGGACATTTGACCCTCCACACATTGGTCATTTATTAATTGCCCAGACTGTTTGTGAGGCTGAATATTTTGATAAAGTTATTTTTATACCTGCCAATGAACCTCCACAGAAGAAAGTAATCACCTCACAAGAGAATCGGATAAATATGCTAAATCTTGCGATAAAGGAAAACCCAAATTTTGAGATTTCGGATATCGAAATTAAAAGAGGTGGTATATCATATACCGTAGATACAATCAATATTATCAAGAAAGAAATTATAAAAAATGATGACGAATTATTTTTCCTAATTGGTAGTGATAGCCTTTTAGAATTTAAGAATTGGAAAGCGCCTAAGGAAATTCTTAGAATGTGTCAGGTTGTGGTAGCTATTCGCCCAGGTTTTAGGCCAAGTGATATACCAGCATGGATATTGCATCGAATCCACTTTGCAAATATTCCGAGATTTGAAATCTCATCTACAATTATTCGAAAGAGATGGATAGGAGGTAAAACAATTAGATATATGGTTCCTTTACCTGTTTGGGAATATATTAACCAACATAAACTTTATGTTAATTCGCAAAATCAAGATACCATCGAACTGAGGGTAAGG
>MDSV01215767.1_pt1 | contig 22560 bp, 23 predicted proteins | sample 810851 | NCBI WGS metagenome assembly MDSV01 (sample SAMN05326640, study PRJNA326480) | marine metagenome | isolation source: seawater | place: Atlantic Ocean: North East | collected 2012 | reverse complement strand
GGTACGTATACCGCTTGTACAGATGTAATCGAGCCTTTTTTGGTAGAAGTAATACGTTCTTGCATGGCACCCATTTCAGTTGCTAGCGTAGGCTGATATCCTACTGCAGAAGGCATACGTCCAAGTAGGGCAGAAACCTCTGAACCTGCTTGTGTAAATCGGAAAATGTTATCGACAAAGAAAAGCACGTCTTTTCCTTGGTCAGAACCTGCACCATCACGGAAATATTCCGCTACCGTAAGGCCAGAAAGTGCTACACGAGCACGAGCTCCTGGAGGTTCGTTCATTTGCCCAAAGACAAAAGTTGCTTTAGATTCTTTCATGGCTTCCTTGTCAATTTTAGACAAGTCCCATCCACCTGCTTCCATAGATTCAATGAATTCGTCGCCGTATTTGATAATACCAGACTCCAACATTTCACGAAGCAAATCGTTTCCCTCACGTGTACGCTCGCCCACTCCAGCAAACACGGATAGTCCTCCGTGGCCTTTTGCAATATTGTTAATCAATTCTTGTATAAGCACTGTTTTACCAACACCTGCTCCCCCAAATAGTCCAATTTTACCCCCTTTGGCATAGGGCTCAATAAGATCAATTACTTTAATTCCGGTAAACAAAACCTCTGCTGAAGTTGAAAGTTGATCAAAGGCAGGTGCCCCACGGTGAATAGGAAGGCCATCTTTCCCGTTCTTTGGTAAATCGCCAATACCGTCAATTGCATCGCCAATAACGTTAAATAAACGCCCGTACACATCTTCACCGATAGGCATTTGGATAGGGTTTCCTGTAGCAATAACCTTTGCACCTCGCTCAAGGCCATCTGTTGAATCCATCGAAATAGCACGTACTTGGTCTTCACCAATATGGGATTGTACTTCTAAGACAAGCAATGAGCCATCTTTTTTTTTGATTTCTAATGAATCGTAGATATTAGGAAGTGTTGTGTTTGATGTATCAAAAGATACATCTACTACTGGTCCGATGACTTGGGAAACATTACCTATACTTTGTGACATAGTTGGAGAATTGTTTTTTTATGGTTGTTTATTACCCTCAATTTCGAGTGCAAATATAGGCGAATTAAAGCAAGAATTCATGAATTAAATCCAAAAAAAAAGCACCCACAAGAGGTGCTTTTTATTAACATTAATAGAAGATATTATAAGCTAACCTTGAGAGCTACATAATAAGTAGAACCTATTAAACCAGCACCTGGAATTCCGATGTAGTTTTCTCCCCCGATATTATTACCACCTATTTCAAGTCTTGAATTTAATTCCTCAAGCATGATAGAAGCTTTAGCATCAAGAACAACATTTTCAGGAACCATTGTATTAAAGAAAGATGATTCATAAAGATATTCAGAGTTGTATCTAGCATTTGCGTTTACAGTCATTCTACTGCCAATCGTATAGTTCATTCCAGCTTTGATTCTATGTTCAGGAGTATTCCAAGAAACATTTTGATCAATAACTGGATCTGCAGTATAATCAATATCATTATACTCATATATGAAGTTTGCAGTTAAAGCTCTTGTAAGTGATTTGGTAGCTTCAAAACTTAATCCATAAGATGTAAAGTCATTGTCCATATTTGAATCTACCTGAAATCTATGGAAATTTGCGTTAGCTAATGCTACTTCGGGAGTAGTAAAACCATTAGTTAATAATGGCGTGTTAACAAATATCCCTGCGATCTTATCTTTATATGAATTGTAATATCCACTTACATCAAATGTAAAGCCCGGAGTGTTAAATCTATATCCAAGTTCTATTGTTGAAACAGTTTCTGCTTTTGCGTAATTTAAATTTGCTTTAGAATTGTCACTCTGGTGATACGAATTGTTCATGACATATTCTCCAGTGAATCTACCAGGAAGATTATTCGCCATTATTGCCATACGATCGAATCTACCTACACTACCCTTTTCATTTCCAAGAATAAAGTAGTTTCCATTAAGAAATCCGATAAATTTATCCTGGTTTGTGGGGTTTCTAAATCCAGTTTGGGCAGTAATTCTAAAGTTTTGATTTTCTGAAATATTAACTAAAAAACCTATTCTAGGAGTGAAATTTCCATCCTCCATAACATTTTGTTTATCATACCTGACAGAGGCTGTCATTGAAACTTTATCATCTAGTAAACTAGATTTCAACTGTGCATATGCACCAGCTTCACTATACTCAATTGGTGCATTATAATCTGTATATAAAGTACCCCCAGTGTTCATTTCAAAGCTTCTGTAGTTAGCACCCACAATTAAGTTTCCGATTCCAAATTTATCTCCGAAATCGTAATCAACTTCGTAGTTTAAAATTTTGGAAAGGTCTTGAATTCTTGAACCAACACCAATCTCTACAGGATTTTCCCTTGACGCAGCAAGTGCCGCATTAAACTCAGCAGAACCGGGTGTAAGTAAGTTGGCATTTGCAGCTTGTCTTGCAATACTGTGAAAAGGAATTGTACTACCAAATCTATCACTTAATGATAGTCCTGAAGGATCTCCGCCAGTCAAAGCAGTACCCATAATATGATTTTGAATTTCGTTAAGCATCCAAGGAAGTGCAGACTGAGCAGGGATTCCATTAGCAGCTGCTATGCCTCCTAAAAGAGTCTGTATATATATTGCGCCCCAGCCATTTCTAATACCACCGGGTTGCGCATTTGCAACGTTAACAGCATCCAACTGAGCTACAGAAGTATCTCCAGCATCTTCGTGAGTATAAAAGAATTTAGCGTTTAGACCTCCCCTTTTAAGATTTAGTTTATGTTGCTGTACAACTACATGATCCATCCCATAAACAGTACCGCCAGTATAAAGTGGTGCTTTTCCTGTACCAATTAAAGACTGAACAGATAACTCAGTTTTGCTATCGGGTCTATAATGAATAGCAAAATTACCTTTAGTATTGAATGTGTCATTTCCCATTAGGTCTACCAAGTTGTATCCAGTTGATAAAACAGTTTTAAAATAATTTGGGGATAATGCTGATAATTGCATTAGTTGAGGCATTTGAGCCAAACCAGCAATCGCCCCAAATATTGTTGGAGATGAAAATTCAGCCTCGCCTTCCATATTTACAGCATTGTAATCTGGATTGCTTGTACTATAACCATCAATTATCGTTCTATTGTCAGCGTGTCTGTAATCAGCTGCTAACCAATCTTTACCCCATTTGTGAGAAATTGTGGCCTTTATAGCTAATTTTTCTGAGATTTTTCCACCCATCCTAATAGCAAATTCTTCAAACGTATTTGTGCCGGCTGCAACTTGTTCAGTGTTTCCAAACCTGTAAGAAACATCAAGGCCCTGGTGATCAAAAGGATTTTTGCTATTCATAAAAATTATTCCTTTGTAAGCATCAGCACCATACAAAGCAGATGCTGCACCAGGCAAGATTTCAATGCTTTGAAGATCAATGTCATGTAAGCCAATAATATTACCAACAGCAAATCCAAAAACAGGAGCTTGATTATTCATACCGTCTACCAATGTTACAAGGCCCTCATTGTATATATCGTTAAATCCCCTTAGGCTGACTTGACTGAAAACCAAACCTGCTTCAAGGATATTAACTTGTTTTAAGTTGGCTAATCCATTAAAATGATCTGCAGATGGAGTAGATTGAATTTGTTGCAAACTGAATTTCTCTACTGTAACAGGTGATTCGAAAAGTCTTTGAGCGAAACGAGATGCGGAAACGACAATCTCGTCAAGCTGCGTTGAAGATGAGCCAAGAGTAATGCTTATGGCTTGGGCCGCAGATGATACAGTTATTGATTTTGTTTCCAAACCTACACTCGACACCGTAATGGTAAAGGGAGGTATTTGGGAAGTGTTTAATGTAAAATTACCGTCAAAGTCAGTTACCGTACCGGTTGTACTGTCTAAAACAACACTTGCTCCAGGTACAGGCTGACCATTGTTGTCTGCAACTGTTCCTGATATTTGTGTTTGGGCTAAAACTGCTGTTGAAAAACAAAGCAGCATAACTTGAAGTAAAAATTTCATGGTTATAGTTTTAATAGTTATGGATGTAAAGATATGGTTTTTTATACTTCCTGCCGAAAAAGAAATTTTAACTAATTATTTTGTTAAAAAACATAAAAAATTAACCCTATTTTTGTGAATTTCATATCAAATTTGTTGTTTGAAGCATTAAATGTAGCCCAAGACTGGATGTCATGTGCGATACTGATATTCCATGTGTTGAAGCCAAAATATACATTCCACCGTAAAATCGGGCCTTTTAAGGGAAGCTTAGTTGTATTTATTTGTCCAGTTAGTGTTTTGTTGTATGTACTAAACTTTGACGGAAAGTGAATACTTATTCCCGTATGTATACGCCAAAAAGCATGTTTAGTTTCATTAGAATTCCGCCAACGGAACTCCAAGGGTACTGCAAACGACTGAATGCGCAAGTAGTTTTTTTGATATCCGCCTTCAATCACTGTTGCACTTATATTATCCTCAGCGTTTGTAAACAAATTGTTATTATATATGGTGGTTTGGTCATACCCAAAACCAATACCAACTGCCAAAGTACGTTGCTTGTTTATGGGCATATCGCGAATAAACCCAACTGAAAAAGCATAAGAAAGCTTGTTTTGGATAAGGTTATTAGGTGCATCTGAAAAATATGGATATGCAATACTCATATAAATTTGGTCTTCTCTAAATGTAGGTGTCTTTTCCTGTGCAAATATGGAGCCAACAACCAATAGAAACAATATGCAATAAATGTGTTTCATCACTTAAATATATTTCAAAAAAGACACCCTTTACGCAACGAGAATGCGCAAATAAGAGTGTCCTGTTTAAAAACTTTAAAACTATTTTAAATTTTGCATAAAGTCACCATTACGCGTGGTATAATTTATTTTTAATGCATTAACCTTTCTGAGTTCTTGTTTGATATCAGTAATTAAACCCATATTGGTTTCCCCATCTACTTTGAGCGCAGTAGTTAGCACATTCTGAAGCTCTTGGCGTTTTGAAGCCCGCTCCGCAAGAATAAATGCACCCACGTCTGCTACAGTGGCAAACTTATCATTCAACTGAATTTTGGGCTGTGTACCAAACTTATCTTGATAACGGTCACTTGGCTTTCCAGCATAAATATACATTACACGATCTTTCTTATCCAACTTTTGTACTTGGTCTGCCGCTGGAAGAGTATTGGCAACCATCAACGTACTGTCGCGCATAACAGTAGCAACCATAAAAAAGAACAATAACATAAAAACAATATCTGGCAATGATGCTGTAGAAATTGCTGGCAATTCACCACTTTTCTTCTTTTTGAACTTGGACATATTAATTTGTTTTTGAGGGTTCAGCTTCAGACAGCTTTTGAGGAAAAAGCAATTTGACTTCTGCCAGTTTGGGCTTTAATGATTCTTTTTCAGAACTTGAGGTCCTTGGGTCAGAATATCTTCGGTCAGCTTCTACAAAACTTAATCCCAAATTTGGGTTTAGCCTTGCGAACTCCCGATTACGAAGCACATTATAGGCTGCTACGAGCTGATTTTGTACTGCAATGTAAACCTTGTAATCTGTTTCACGATCATTTTTAAGTGAAATAACCGCTTTTTCTGGGTTATCAGAAGAGTCTTTATCCCGATTACCTTGACAAAAACCACAAGCATCTTCACCTTCGCCGCCGCCGTTGTCTAAAAAAGCAACAGCAGCTTCACTTAATTCGCTAATATCCATAGGCTTTTCTTCAACAAGCAAGTCATTGTTTTTGTTTACTACAACAGTAAAGATATTACGTTCTTTAATAATTGGTGGATCGACAACGTCTTCCATTGGAGGTAATTTACGATTTAAACCAGAATCTGTTTCAATCGTAGTAGTTACCAAAAAGAAAATCAATAACAAGAACGCAATGTCGGCCATTGACCCTGCATTCACTTCGGGTGCAGATCTTTTTGCCATAACGTATTATTTTAAAAATCGCTTAACGCCAGAGTAGAGCATCACACCAACAGCAACAATGGCCAAAATATAAAAAGTACGCAGTCCAGTTCCCACCCAACGTGAGCCAGAAGCGGACAATAATTCTCCATCCTTCATTGGAGTTTCAACACCTTCTGAAAGTAAAAAAGAAATTAATACAACAATTGCAAAAGCAGCTGTGGAAATACCCGCTTTTTTAAGTTTGGCGGGGTTTGATGCCAAGTTAGAAAAGGATGATACCAGTGTGATTAAAACAGCTACAGTTAGGATAATTAATGCTAAGCTAATTATAGGTGACACTGAGGAAAAATCTCCATTTAATGCATTCATTTCAATAATATCATCTCCCTTACTCAATATGACGACTTGTAAAACTAAGCCAATCACACCGAGTGCCAACACAACATATTTGGTAATTTTTTGAATATTCATAATAGGATTGTTTTATGAATTATTTTTGGTTCGCTGCAAGAAGGTCTATTAAGGTAATTGACGCGTCTTCCATGTCATTTACAATGCTGTCAATTTTTGCAATAATATAATTGTAGAATATTTGTAAAATAATAGCAACAATCAAACCAAATACAGTTGTAAGAAGTGCTACTTTAATACCACCTGCCACAAGGGAAGGTTGCATGTCTCCAGCAGCTTCAATTTTATCAAATGCTTGAATCATACCAATTACAGTGCCCATAAACCCAAGCATTGGAGCAAGTGCTATAAAGAGAGAAATCCAAGATACATTCTTTTCAAGCTGGCCCATTTGCACACCACCATATGCGACAACTGCCTTTTCGGCATTATCTACTCCTTCAGTTGAACGATCAAGACCTTGGTAGAAAATAGAAGCAACAGGTCCTTTGGTATTTCGGCAAACCTCTTTAGCAGCCTCTACACCACCTGAGCCAAGTGCTTCTTCAACAGAAGTAGTCAATTGTGCAGTGTTAGTAGTTGATAAGTTTAAAAATATAATGCGCTCAATCGCAATGGCAAGACCAAGAATTAAACACAAAAGAACGATGCCCATAAATCCTGGGCCACCTTCAATAAATCTCTTCTTAAGTTCTTGAGTAAAACCAGCTTTTTTAGGGGCTTCTTGGGGTTGTTCCTGAGCCATTTCAACAGGTGTTTCAGTGGCAACTTCTGATACTTGAACAGTAAGTGAGTCTGTCTCCTGTGCAATAGTTGTAGTTGCAGATGCAATTAAGCAAAGCAATAAGGTAGTATAGAAAAAAAAACGTTTCATTTAAAGTGTATTTCGAATTTTAAATTAGATTATTTAATGTTCGCTAAATATATAAAAAAACATATACATTTACTGCAGAGAGGAAGGGATTCGAACCCTCGATTCCGGTATAACGGAATACACACTTTCCAGGCGTGCGCCTTCGACCACTCGGCCACCTCTCTAAATTGAATGCAAATATCGAAAAAAAACTTTTTAAAAAATTTAAAGATTAAACAAGTTTATTGCGTTTTCGGTAGTCTGCTTAGCGACTTGTGCAAGGCTAATATTATGGGTTAAGGCCACTTTTTGAGCCACATGGCTAATGTAAGCTGATTCGTTTCGCTTTCCGCGAAATGGCATAGGTGCTAAATAAGGGGCATCGGTTTCAAGTACGATATGCTTTAGTGGGATCTTGGCAATTGTTTTTGCCAAACCACTGTTCTTAAACGTAACCCCCCCGCCAATTCCCAACAGCATATTAAAGCCTATAGCCCGACGAGCTTGTGAGAGATTACCCGTAAAACAATGGAAAATTCCACGAAGCCGATTGTCCTGAACGCCTTCCAGCACTTCAAATATTTGGTCAAAAGCTTCACGGCAGTGTATTACAATTGGTAAATTGTAATCTAACGCCCAAGCAATTTGTTTGGCAAATGCATCCTTTTGTTCTTTTTGATAACTTTTATCCCAATAAAGATCCATACCTATTTCCCCAACTGCAACAAATGAATGGGTCGCTAATTGTTGTTGCACATGAGCCATCTCTTCAATAAGATTTTCACCAACGTGTGTGGGGTGCAGTCCCATCATGAGATGAATGTTATTTGGATAATCAAGCTTTAGGCTGTGCATAGCAGCCGTAGTTTCAGAATCAATAGCAGGCAGCACAAACTGCTCAACCCCTGCATCCAAGGCCCTTTTCATCATTTGGGATCGGTCAGCATCAAATTGAGAAACGTAAAGATGTGTGTGAGTATCAATCAACATGGAGCAAAAATACACCAATGCGTGTATCTTTACATCATGAAATACAGCTTATCTACTTTATTAAAGCATAAAAGTTATGTGCGTATCCCGCTAAAAAAAGTAGCTTCTGGACATTATATATGTGAAGTAACCCTTAATGGAGTTTCAGGAGACTTTATTGTGGATACAGGTGCCTCACATACCTGCGTGGCATTGGATAAAGAAGCTTATTTTAAGCTAAATGCCAGGGAAACCAAACAGCAAGCTGCATCTGCCAGTAGCAACAAAATGGAAACGCGCTACAGTCAAGAAAATGTGGTTAAAATAGGTGCGTGGGAAGGGCAAAAACTTGAAATCGTATTGTTTGATATGACAAGTGTAAATATCGTCATGGAACAACTAAATGTAAACGCTGTTGATGGCATTCTTGGTGCTGATGTGTTCGAGGAAACCAAAGCCGTTCTTGACTATAACAGGAGTGGGCTTTACCTTAAAATTAAAAAATGACTAAGCGGGCCTACCTAAACTATTTTTTTTAGATGCTGTGATCCTAACAGGCTTTAAATATGCTGGTGCAAAGCTATTAATGTTTGCGAATTGCTTTTTCTTATAAGCCTCAAACGCCAATGCGGGCATGGCTTCAGCGGATGGGTGGCTTGAAACAAACTTCCAATTGGGGTTTGAAGAAAATAAGTTTCTGGTTTTTTCAGCACCAGTACCTACAAAACAAAACTGCTCGGCTGCCAAATCAACAAATGAGTTAGGTGTTAAAATATGCGCATGGGTTTCTGTTTTCAATGCTCCCCCTATATCATAAACAGCTGCATAAACTTCATCTCTGCGAGCATCAAGTAATGATACCACCTTGCTATTTTCGGAATGTGGAGCTGCTAAAATTTGTAGGGTAGGGATTGGGATAAGTGGAATATCAAGGGCAAAACAGAGACCTTTTGCTGCAACGCATCCAATGCGTAAACCGGTAAAAGAACCAGGGCCTTCGCTGACGGCAATGGCATCTAATTGATCTAAAGAAAATCCAAATTCATAAATGACTTCATGTATTAATGTATGCAGCTGCTTAGCATGAGTAAAACCTTTTTCCAGCACTTCTTTAATCGCAATAATATTTGCGTTTTGAGAAAGAGCTACCCCGCACTGTTCTGTGGAAGTTTCAATATTTAGGATATTTGCCACTAAGCAAAAATACTACTTTAAAGCGTTAGCGGAATACCAAAGTAAAACTCTAAAACTTTAATGCTGAAAATAGCATCAAATTTTGCCTGAAGTTCAGCAGATAATGCAGCGTCATAACGTTGTTTGGCTTGAGAAAAGACCAATGATGTAGCAGCTCCATTTTTAAATCGACTTTGAGCATATTCATAAGCTTGTTTTCTAGCAAGGGTAGTTTTTTGCGCAGCTTCATATGCAATAATGGCTCCTTGGGCATCAGCGTATGACTGCTGAATGGTGCGTTCTATGTCTTGTTTTTGTTGGGACAATAACGTATTAGAGCGTTCCACACTAACCTTATTACGGCGCACATTATTCTTCACTGCCAATCCATTCAAAATAGGAATTCTCAAATTCACACCAAAATTATGACCGTCGTTTTGTTTCCATTGTTCGCCTAATGGTAAATACTTGGCTACTTCCGTATCTGCACTTGAGGTAATTACCTGTTGCCCTGTCCCAGAAACAACACCAATAGGATATTCAGAATAAGTTCCAGTAGTGATTAATCTGTCACCATATGAAATTCGAGAGCTGTATCCATAATAACCTGTCATTGTGGGCTGATAGGCCGATTTGGCTGTCTTAAGATTTGTCTTAGCAATTTCAACATTTGTTTTTGCCAACATAATATCATTCCTAGATTCCAAGGCTTTTTTAAATAACTCCTTTGGAGATTTGTCTAAAATTGTAGCAGCAACCATATCGTAATTGGTGTCGGCTATGGAAAAGTTTTTATAATCATCAATTAATAGCAGCTGGGCCAAGGAAATGCGTGCAATCTCATAATTATTAGATGCCACTACCGCTTGCTGATCTTGAGAAGCTATGGTGGCTTGCAGTTCATAAAGTTCACCTTTAGGTAATACACCTGCATCCACAAGGGTTTCAGTTTGTGAAAGTTCTGTCTTGGCAACTTCAAGCAAGTTATTTTGTACTGCTAAATTTTCCTTGCTGAATAGCACTTGTAAAAAGCTATTTACTACCATCAGCATTACATCATCCTTCATGTCTTCAAGCTGATATTGACGAGCCAAGACACCTAAATTTGCACTCATAAGCTGGTAAATATTACGTCTTCCGTTGTAAATCACTAAACTCATATCCAGACCGCCACTTGAAAATTGATTGGTCATATCTTCTAACAAGTTTGTTGTCAAGTTTCGGTTTAAACCAATATTCCACGAATGACCAGCAGACAAATTAAACGAGGGTAAAAAGTTGCCAATCGCTTGGTTTTTGTAGGTTTCTGCGTCTATTACATCTAAGTAAGCTGCTCGGATTTGTAGGTTATTTTTAACAGCGTGTTCTACAGCTGCTTCTAATGTCCATGGTACGGATCGCTGCCCATAGATGAAGCTAAAAAATGTAAAACATATTATGGACAAGTATTTAGGCATCATCTTCATCAGTGTTAGCGTTTTTATTATCATCCTTTAAGTCCTCTGTGCGGTTCCACACTTTAACAGCATCTTCTTCATCAACGCCTTGAAGAACTTCAACATTTTCACCATCAGAAATGCCAAGCTTCACGTCTTTGCGTTCAAACTTTTGATCACCTGTCATGATTTGAACATAAGGCTCTTGTGTCATGCGATCAAACTGTATGAGTGCTTCGCGAAGTGCCAGCACATCTGCCTTGCGCTCTAAAACAATGGAAGCGTTTGCACTGTAACCTGCACGTACTGCTATACTATCATCGAGCAACATATCAGCTTCAATTTTAAATTGAACGGCACCCTGTTCTTCCGTACCCTTAGGTGCAATAAATTTTAATATAGCGTCCAGCTCTTGGTCTTCAACTGCGCCAAGGCTTACCTTAAGCGTAGTACCCAAGCGAAGAGAAGCAACCTCCGCCTCATCTACTTTACCTTCAAAAATCATTTTTGATAAATCAGCAATTGCAGCAATAGTAGTGCCAGAATTAAAACTGTTTGATTCAATTACTTGATCTCCTGCTTTTACTGGTATTTCAAGCACAGTTCCAGGCACCGTTGCTCTAATATCTGTATTGGCTGCACTTGAACCTCCAATAGAGCCCTCTCTAATAATTTGTAAATCACTCTTGGCATTTAACACGTCCTGCTTGGATTGGTTGTATTGTAGTTCAATGCCAATAAATTCTGCATTGGCAATTATACCTTTGTCATATAGTTTTTTATTACGGTCAAAATCTTTGGCGCGTGTTTCTAAAGCAATTTGGGCCTTTTTTAAACGGCCTTTAGCAGCATTTAAATTTTGTTCGTTGGGCACTACTTTAATTCGAGCAATCAAATCACCCATAGTAACCTTGTCCCCTTCATTGACGAAGATTCGATCAATAATGCCACCGATTTGTGGCTTCACTTCCACCTCGTCTTCAGGTATAATTTTTCCTGTGATTACTGTTTCTTTTTCAATGGTGGTTTTAAACAGCTTTTCTGTTTTGTAGGTTACAGAAGATTTACTATTGGTTTTTGCAAAATATGCTGCGGAAAAAAGCACACCAATAATAAGAAATGCAATTGTAAAATATTTAATTATTTTCATGATAAATGTGTTTATTATTCTTCTCTTAATGCGTCTATGGGTTTGATACTAACGGCGCGTTGTGCTGGGATAAGTCCAATTAGGGTACCTAATCCAACCATCAATACAAGTGCGCCCAAAATAAATTTAATGGGAACAGTTGGATTAACAAAAGGAACCAGTGGGTCTTTGAATGCATAACCAAGAAGCGCTAGCACAAAAGCCCCTAATATAATCCCAATAATACCTGCAATTAGTGTAAGGAAAACAGACTCTATTATAATCTGTAATCGAACTTCGCCAGGTGTGGCGCCCAATGCACGTCGAATACCCAGTTCCTTAGTGCGTTCACGAACAGATATCAATAAGATATTTCCAATGCTTACAACACCTGCCAAAATAGTGGCAATCCCCACAATCAATGATAGGATATACATACCACTTGAGAATCCTTTTACTTTATTAAAGATCTCACCCAAATTAAAGCTCCCAAAAGCGCGTTCGTCATCAGGATGTACACGGTGCTTTACCCGCAACGCAGCTTTAATATCTGCTTCGACAGCAACCACATCGGCATCGTCATAGGCCGCCATAGCAAACCAACTGACCCTATCCCCTGTGTTATACAATAACTTAAACGTAGTAAAAGGAATAAAGATATCGCTGTCGCTTTCAAATCCACCGCCTTGCGTAAACTTATGCACCCCAACAACTTTAAAATACATACCGTCAATTTCTATAAATGCGCCTATTGGGTCTTCTTTAGTTTCAAAAAGCTCGGCTTGTGTACGTTCGCCAATTACGCATACCTTCCTTTGTTGTTCAATATCGGACTGGTTTATAAAACGTCCACCATCATAAATGTCCTTGCTGGCAATTTTGATCAAAATGGGAAAATCTCCATATATAGCATAAGAGCCGCTTTTACCTTTGCGCTTAACTGCTGAGCCCGAACCACCAAAAGCACCACGAGCAATACGTGGAGCAATATATTGTAATTGTGGAATACGCTTATTTAAAAATGCCTTGTCATCGAGTTTTAATTGCATTCTTCTTCCCGTTCGGAAACCGTCATAAGGGATGCTTGTATTTTGTGCCCAAACAAACAAGCTGTTGATTGCCACCTCTTCAAATTCGCGCTCAAAACCATTATCCAATCCCTTTGAGGCACCCGATAGGGTGATATAAATAAAAATACCCCACAATACACCTATTACGGTTACCACCGTGCGCAATTTATTTTTTTCAATAGATCCAAAAATTTCTTGCCATGTATCACGATCAAATAGTGTTCTCAACATTATCCGTCTCTTAAAGCAATTATAGGTTTGATTTTAGCCGCGCGCTGCGCTGGAATATATCCTGCTATAGCTCCAAAAACAACCAATATTACAGTTGCGCCAATGGCCTCATTGGTATCTATATATGGATTACTGATAAAATAATCTTCTAATGAATCGCCAATAAGTGCCAAGGTTCCAATACCTGCAACTAAACCAGCATAACCAGCAATTGCCGTAATAAAAACAGACTCTTGTAATATCATGCCAACAATAGACTTAGGCGTTGCGCCAATGGCTTTGCGAATTCCCAACTCCTTGGTGCGCTCTTTCACTACAAAAACCATGATATTTGAAATGCCAATAATACCCGCCAACAAGGTGCCTATTCCTATAAATAAAACAACATATTGCAGTACAGATCCAATGTTTTGGGTTTGTCTAAATTCGTTAGCAACATTTCGGATATAAATACCACCACTATCTGATGGGGCAATATTATGTTTTTTACGCATAAACGTATTAAGTTTTTTCTCAAAAGCCATAGCGCCTGCATAACCAAGCTCAGGTTTAAAAGCAACCATTATTTGGTCTACCCTATCGTTGCTTTTTTCTATTTGCTGACGTGTGGTGTATGGAATATATATTAAGCGCTCCTCATTATCTCCTCCTGAGTCCTTAAACACGCCTATGACCTTAAATGAAATACCTCCAACATTGATATTTTTTCCAAGCGCTGGCTTATTGCCAAATAAATCTTTCTCTACTAGTCTGCCAATTGTAGCATACTTGGTCTTTTCTTTTATATCACGTTCGTTGATATAACGACCACTGGTCACTATGGTTTTTTCTGCAAATTGGTGTCCTGGTGCCACAGCTCTAGTTGTGTAATTATTACTCTCCATTTCGTATTTTACCAATGTACCTCTAGAAATTCTAGGTGTGATATAATCAATGAAAAAGGAAAAGTTTTGCTTGATGTCTGTCAAGTCATCATTCTTAAAAATGATGCGTCGCTTAGCCTTGTAGCCTCGGTATGGCTTTTCTGTTTGCCCTGGATATAACCATATTGAATTTGTTGAATCATCAACAAAAAACTGTTCGAATGAGTTTTTAAGGCCATTGCCAAAACCAAAAAGGACGACAAAGATGAATATACCCAAGGCTACGGAAAAGCCCGACAATGATGTACGTAATTTATTCTTTTGAAGTGTATAAAACATTTCTTGCCATCTGTCTCTACTCCACATACTGATTTGCTTTGATTTGGCTGACTTTTTTATCCTCCACAATGATGCCATCACGCAGATGTACAATACGTTTACACATATTTGCGATATCTAATTCATGAGTGACAATCAACAGAGTTTTTCCTGCATGATTGATTTTTTGAAGCAGATCCATAAGTTCATAAGATGTTTTACTGTCTAAAGCACCTGTAGGCTCGTCGGCCAACAATACTTTAGGTTTTGAAACCAAAGCACGGGCAATGGCCACACGTTGCTTTTGACCTCCAGATAACTCATTGGGATGATGGCTTGCCCAAGGGCCAAGACCAACGTCTTCCAGATTTTTTTGAGCACTTTTTTGTCGTTCTTTCCTTGATATTTTTTGGTAGTACAAGGGCAGCATGACGTTCTCCAGCGCCGTCTTATATGAAATCAAATTAAAAGATTGGAACACAAAGCCCAAAAACTTATTTCTATAAATAGCCGCCTTGGTTTCATCTAGGTCTTTGATGACTTTTCCGTCAAGAGTGTAAGTGCCTTTGTTTGCAACATCGAGCATGCCCAAAATGTTAAGTAATGTAGACTTTCCTGATCCTGAGGAGCCCATAATGGCAACCATCTCACCCTCAGCTACATTGAAGTTAATACCCTTTAAAACATTTAAGGTGCTTTTGCCTATAGAATAGGACTTATGCAATTCTTTAATTTCTATCATAGTAAAATAGGCATTTGCAAATTTTTATCTGTACAATATAACGGCATAAACCAATTAATGTTACAAAATTATTGCTTTTTGTTCAGTAGCTGGTAAACGAAGTAGCAAACAATACCCACCAAGATATAGGGAACTAACATAAGGTATACAATTCCGTCGTTAAGACTTTTTGCAGTTTCAGCATCTGCTCCAGTTTCCAAGACGGCCCTACACATGGCGCACTGCACATTTGCTAATGTTGTGTAAAAGCATAATAGTAGGTCCATGTTAGTTATAATAAGGAGAGATCATAAAATAAACAACAACTCCAGTAACGGCCACATAGAACCAAATGGGAAATGTGATTTTTGCTAACTTTCTATGCTTAGCATATTGGTCCAAAGCTGCGTACTTGTATGTAAATAGAACCAACGGAACCAGTATGCCTGAAAGTATGATATGGGATACTAAAATGAAATAATAGATGCTACGGCTTATGCCTTCACCACCATATATGGCCATATCTGAAGTAATGTGATAAGCAATGTACATGATCAAAAAAAGGAGCGATAAGAGTATATTGATTTTCATCAATATTTGGTGATTCCTTTTATTCCCGCGTTTAATTTGCATAACAGCAACAACTAATAATAAAGCAGTGGCGCCATTAATGGCAGCATAGATGGGTGGTAAAATATCCAGGGAATCTACGTTGGGTATACGTACCCTTGCCAAAATAGCAACAATTATTGGTATCAAGATCGATACAACAATAATAAACGTATTATAAACAATATTTATTTTTTTATTCATTTTCTAGCAATTTTTGAACATCTTCAATTAACATATCTGTGCCTTGCATTTCAATCTCATCTTCAGAGATGCCCAAGTAATAGACTATAGGATTGCCATATTGATCTGTTCTCGAACGAAGGTAGCCATTTTTATCTACAAGGGCAAAGTAGCCTTGGTGCTCAAACCCACCCGCAACATCAGGGTTAATTCCAGCAAAAATGTTGAAGCCTTTGTTTGCTAAATCATAAATATTTTCAATGTTGCCTGTGAGAAAATGCCAGTTTTGACTAAACACGTTAATGTTCTCAGCATATTTTTTCAATTGTTCGGGGGTATCTTTTTCAGGGTCTATGGTAAATGATGCAATACCAAAATCATCACGGTTGCCAAATGCATTTTCCAAACGCTTCATATTGGTATTCATGATCGGGCAAATGGTTGGGCAAGTTGTAAAGAAAAACTCAACGATATAAGCCTTGCCAAGGTAGTCTTCGTTTGTAATAAGTCTGTTATCTTGATTTGTAAACACAAAGTCAGGAACACGTTTTGCTTCACCATTGAGTTTGATAAATGCAAGAGGCATTTGAGCGCTAAGTCTTGTGGTGTCCACACGGTCAGCTTCTTGAATTCGGGTAACAATTCGTGGCACAACAATTATTCCAAAAATTAAAATAATAAACGCAACAACTATATAAGAGTAACGACGCATGAACTAGCGTTTACGTGTTTGATTATATTTTTTTAATGCTAGTCTGTATTCAGCAAGAATGACCTTAACATCGTCTACCATAGTGTTATTTATCTCTGCTGCAGAACGGGCATCGTAACCAACAAAATCGTCGTCATCACGGCCGCGTAAATTACCATCACGATCGATGATAAACACATATGGACTTGAAAGGTTTTGATCGAGCTTCAGCGGCAAATGTAAACTTCCAAATAAACTTTGCAATTGATCATCGTTTAAGAATATAATGTTCCAGCGCGACATATCAGTTCCAGTCACACCGGCAATTTCAGCTTTGAGCTGTTCGGCAGCTGCTTCAATACCTGCGGGCAATGCAATCAAAAACTGAAAATCTGTAAACTGGTAGAATCGTTTGTAAATCATCTGATTTAAATTCAATGCTAAAGTCTTTTTGTTTTCAAGGTTGTTACCCAAAAAAGCCAAGATGCTGATACGATCTTTAAATTGATATTTAGAATAGTTTGTTACTTCTTCAATGTCTTGTGTTAACATAGGGAGTTTGGCAAAGTGATTGACGCCAGACGCAAAAAATAAATATACCACCAGTGGAAAAACAAATAATATAGCAAGAACGATATATTTTTTCATGACTTATTTAAAAATTCCAACTTACAAAACCGTCTAACATGACGTCGTAGATATAGTCAGCTTCAACAAGTAGAATGAACATTAAGTAAGGAATTAGAATTAACAATGGCAATACAATGGATGAAGTAAAGCTGCGTCTTTCATCTCTTAGGTGCATAAAATCCCATGCAATATAATAGGCCTTTACCAGAGTAAGGATGATAAAAATCCAGTTCAATCCTTTCATGCCTAGCACAGGCACTAGTAAAACTGAGGGTTTGATAATACCTAGCGCAACCTCTATTGCTGTTACAATAGATAGGAAAACAAGTACGCCCCAAATTTTTTGAATGTTGGACTTGAATGTTACGAGTCCACGAAAAATAGAAAGTTTGTGTGCCATGTTATACCAAATAAAAGAATGTGAATACAAATACCCAAACGAGGTCTACAAAGTGCCAATATAAGCCTACTTTTTCAACCATTTCATAATGCCCTCTTCGTTCATAGGTTCCCATCAATACGTTAAAGAAAATAATGCAGTTGATCACCACACCTGAAAATACGTGAAAACCGTGGAATCCTGTTATAAAGAAAAAGAAATCTGCAAATAGACGATTTCCATATTCGTTTCGAACAAGATTAGCCCCTTCAACAACATACATAGCTTGTAGAATTTTTAACTCCGATGACTCTCGATCTAAAACAATTTTATGCCCTGTTACAGCATCAATCATTTCTGTTTTGATCAACAAGTCTGGATTGGCTAAAAAGCCCTCTTGAACTTCTGCAACGCTATAAGTTGGCAGTGCAGATTCACTGACAAACCAAAGGCCCTCATCTCCAGTGTGCTGAGAACGGTCGGTTGGCAGCGTGCTGGCAAATGATTCCAGCGTAACGCGTTCTCCAGAGTCATTATTTACAAACTGTAATATTTGACCACCTCTTGTTTCGACAGCACCATACTCGCCATGAATAAAGTTTTTCCACTCCCATGCTTGAGAGCCAACAAAAATAGCACCACCAATGATAGTCAGCAACATGTATATGGCAACCTTGGTTTTCTCCATTTTATGCCCGGCATCTACAGCCAGTACCATTGTTACGGAAGAAAAGATGAGGATAAAGGTCATCAATGCCACATAATACATTGGTGCATCTATACCGTGTAAAAATGGAAAGTGATAAAACACCTCATCAGCAATGGGCCATGAGTCAATATTTTTGAAACGAGAAAAGCCATAAGCAACTAAAAATCCTGAAAACGTGAGCGCATCGGAAACAATGAAAAACCACATCATCATCTTTCCATATGATGCGTTTAGGGGTTTATTGCCGCCGCTCCAAACAGTTTCGTTTTCTACAATGTCTGTTGTTGCTCTCATTGGTTATTGCTGGTTAAATTAATTACAAAATTACGCATTAAAGTTTATCTTAAAAAGTATAAGAATACAAATAAATAGAGCCATAAAAACCCTAAGAAATGCCAAAAGGTATGTGCAAGTACGAAACCGAGTGGGGCATCTAAATAAATACCTTTGAGATGACGAAGTAGTACAATGATTAAAACGACAATTCCTCCGATAAGGTGGGCAAAGTGCGTTAAAACCAATACGTATAAAAATGAGGTGGTTACCGTACTCTCCGAACCTGTAAAATAGTACCCATCTGCTACCACGTTACTAAATCCAATCCATTGGCTGATAGAAAAAATAACGGCTAGTAAAAGCGTAAAAATAGTGTAACGCGTGACCGCATTCGAATTACCAGCTTTAAGCTTTTTAAACGCCATCCAGAAGGTGATTGCGCTTATTAAAATCACCAATGTGCTGAAATGAAAGGCACCAGGAAGTGTAAAATTGTCTAGCCAATCTGGGCGTGACTTACTCACTACATAGGCACTGGTGAGGCCGGCAAACATCATCGTTATGCTGATCATGGCAAACCACAGCATCATTTTTTTTGCTTTAGAAAGGGGGGTTGTTAAAGAAGGATGAAAACTCATTTATATAAATTTATCTATTACGTAAATCCATTGTATCGAAATAATATATATTATGCTCACAATCATTAATTTTTTTGCGTTTAGTTCAGATTGATTTTTATACAATAAGATACAATGCCACAAAAATATCAAGCCAATTATACCTACTAATATGGCAGCTGGAATTGTAAGGGTCAATGTGCCGCTCAATCCCAATACTGGCGAAGCCGATATCACTAAAGTCCAAAGCGTGTATAAAATAATTTGAAATGCAGTAGCGCGATCGCGCTTTCTTGTTGGCAACATATTAATACCCGCACGCTGATAGTCTTCATGCATCAGCCAACCAATAGCCCAAAAGTGTGGAAACTGCCAGAAGAATTGAATCATAAATAAGAAAGCCGATTCAATACCAAGACTTCCTGTAACTGAAATCCAACCCAACATAAAAGGAATTGCGCCGGGGATTGCTCCCACAAATACAGAAAATGGTGTAATGGTCTTGAGCGGTGTATATGCACAGCAATAAAGGAAAGCCGAAATAGCTCCGAACATGGCTGTCTTTGGGTTAAAGCCGTAAAGAATTACCAAGCCAATAATCATTAAAGTAGTGGAAATTGCAAATGCGGTTTGTATTGACATTCGCCCCATGGGAATGGGGCGGTTTTGAGTACGCTTCATTTTGGCGTCAATGTCTTTTTCAATAATTTGGTTAAATGCATTGGAAGCACCTGCTAAGCTGTATCCTCCCAAAGATAGTAAAAGCATATGCCAAGCTGATGGCGCTGTAACCGCAAGTAAGTAACCCGCTATTGAAGAAAAAACAACTGTAATCGAAAGTCTCGATTTGGTGAGTAACAAGAAGTCGTTCATAAAAAGAGACAAAGTCGGAAGTTTTTGGGTGTTAGCTAACATATAATGTATGCAAATGCGTCAGCAAAGATACTGTAGAAAAGAGGGTTACGCAACGCATCATGCGTAAAAGAAGACTCTTATTTTTTTACTGTAGCCAAAATTTAGAATTAAGAAATGCGAAAAAAACTCTGCTAATTTAGGATTATTGTTATTGTAACCTAAACGTAATGGGGATGCTAAAGGGAACCCGAACAGGTCTTCCACGTTGTTTTCCTGGTGTCATGGTAGGAAGCTTGCCGATAATACGATTGGCCTCTTTTTCCAAATTCTTGTCAGGGCCACGAGTTCGGATTCCTGTGATAGTACCATCTTTATCAATAATAAATTGTACATATACTCGCCCTTGAATTCCCATTTCCTGGGCAATCTCAGGATAACGGAAATTTTTGGAAATATGGCGTTGTATCTTTTCTTGAAAACATTTTCTACGTTCTGATTTTTTAACCCGTTCACAACCAGGAAATAAAGGAACATCTTCAATAATGGCAAAGGGTACATCAACGTCCAAATCCTCTTCCATCACTTCAACTTCCTCAATAATTTCATCTTGGGTAGTTTCTGTAGATTCAATAACCGTTTCTTCTATTTCTTCCTCATCTTCAACTACCTCAATGATTTCAGGGGCTGGGGGTGGGGGTGGGGGTGGGGGTGTTTTGATTTGCTCAGTAAGTGGAATAAGTTCATCATCGTCATCATCCACATTAAGTGCTTCATAACCATACATAGATTTGTCGTAGGTTTTCCATTCGATTGCTTGCCAAGAAATAAAGAGTACTAAGCAAAGACCAATAGCAAAATATAAACTACCATTTTTTCTTAAATCAGCTTTAGGATTTTTTTTCGGTTGCATTTGAGATGATTATTAAGAAGCTAAAGTAATAATTTAAAATAATTATGCTAAATAAAATTTAAAGACTGCTGAAAATTAAGATATCACTGCTTGGTATCCCTCGTGTGTGAGTAAGGCCTCAATTTGAGACAAGTCACTGATTTTCATTTTTATGATCCACCCTTGGTCATAAGGGTCGTCGTTAACAAGTTCTGGTGAATCTTCTAGCTCTTCATTAAAGACTTTGATTTCCCCAGAAAGAGGTAAAAACAAATCAGACACTGTTTTAACTGCTTCAACCGTTCCAAAAACTGCTTCTTTATCTAGCGATTCACCAACAGTCTCAACCTCAATGTAAACAATATCGCCTAACTCCCCTTGAGCAAAATCGGTAATGCCAACAGTTGCTTCATCACCCTCAATACGAACCCACTCATGGTCTTGGGTGTATTTTAAATCCTGTGGAATATTCATGTTTCAATTTTGTTTAAATGTAATGTAAACGCTCTAATTTCCAAAATTGTATCGCAGTGTTATTCCAGCACGAATATTGGTTTGCGGGAAAGCTGTGGAAATGGCAAATTTAGAAAAGGCGTGATCGTAGAAAAATAAGGCATTGAAGTTACGAGAAAGACCATAATCTGCAGACATCTTAAAGGACCACAAGCGTTGCCCAGCGGTAACTTGATCACTTAAAAGATCTAAATTTCGAATAAGTGTAATATTGTCCCGAACAGATAAATCTGCTTTGATATTTATATCCCCTTTAAGTTTAGTTGATTTGCCGCCAATATTGGTTTTAAATTTTACATTCTTTAAGCGGAAGCCCATACCAACAATCCATTCGTCCCCTGATGTTTCTGTTAGTAAGTTGTTGTCAAGAGATAAAGACAAAGCGCGGTCTTTACGTACTTCGGCAGAAACTTGAAGGCTATTTTTAAGTTCAAAATCAATCTTAAATAAGGGGTTAAATTGCTCAACCAAATTTACATTAGTGTACAGAATTTTGTTCATAAAATTCCCCGATTGATCGGTTCCGTTCAGTTGATAATCAAGGTTAGTGGTAAAGGCATTGAGCGTATGGCTGGCGCGATAACCGTGTGAGATTGCAAATCGGTTAAATCGTTTTTTAAATGATTTCAAGCGCATAAATCCGGTATACTGCATGTTCCAATTGGGCAGTGGGAAGCTGCGTTTTGCATCCATACTAATCGAATTGGGGTCTTCTCCAGTGTAGGCAGCCAAAAATGCAGGAATAAGCACTGCTTGATTGGTTTTTCCATAGCCTGTTGGGAAGCCGTCTGCATCAACATTTCCAGCTGGAATACCTCTTGCAGCACCCAATCGTTCTGCAATAACCAATCGGTTTGTTTTGAGATCTTTAAAGGCTGTTGATCCCAGTCCATCTCCACTAAATGACGTGCGCAACATGATGGTTGAGATTTCAAAATTACCAAACAAGCGTGGCGACAATGCGTTATAAACTCCATTCACAACACTAAAGTTTTCAGAATTGTTTTCTGAGTAACTGCGATTGCCTGTCAGGTCCAGTTGTAATCCTTGTAACAATCCAATCTCAGCGTTGTAGGAGATTTCGTTGTTGTGTACGGTCGTATAGGCTTGGT
>MDSV01067656.1_pt1 | contig 22569 bp, 22 predicted proteins | sample 810851 | NCBI WGS metagenome assembly MDSV01 (sample SAMN05326640, study PRJNA326480) | marine metagenome | isolation source: seawater | place: Atlantic Ocean: North East | collected 2012 | reverse complement strand
GTTTTACTCCAAATACTAATAGCAGGTTAATAAATGAATTAGATAAATCATTTAGTAAAAAAGAAATTTCAAAGTTGAGGAATAGTTTAAAAAAAATTACAGAAATAACTTTCAAAGAGATGAAAAATGACTTTGAAAAAATTGAAACATTATCTAAAACAATTGACAAAATCTCAAAACTTAAAATTAATAATATTAGTAAGATATATAATTTAATTGAGCAATGTAAAAAAAATGGAACCGTAGCTTTTGCTGGTTTAGCGAGATGTGGTTTTGTAGCTGTAGATATAATTAATTCATTAGTGGATAATCGGGTATTATCATTATCAGAAAAAAATAACTTTTTAAATTCTATTAAAAATATTGCTACAAAAGTTAATAATGACTTTTTAAAACTATCAAGAGATAAATTTTGTAAATTAAACGGGCATCTTAGGCCAAATACTTATGATATAACCACACTTAACTATAAAGAGGGATACAATTTATACTTTCAGAGGAGTAATAAAGAATTTAAAAATATAAAAACTGAGTTTTCTTTTAATTCAAAACAAAAAAAATATATTCATAATTTTTTAAAAAATAATGGATTTAGTTTGAATGCTGATGAATTTATTAAATTTATAAAAAACTCTATTTACTTGAGAGAATATTCCAAATTTATTTTTACAAAATGTATAGACTTAGTTTTTTCTAATCTCTTAGAGTTTGGAAAAAAATATAAAATAGATAGAAATGATTTATCTTTCTTGGATATTCAAAGTATTATAAATCTTTACGATAATCTAGACTCGATTTTCATTATTAATGATCTTAAAAATTTGATAAAAAAAAATAAGCAGGTTTATAATAGTAATTCTTTAATGCATTTACCAGAAACCATCACATCTACCAAAGATTTATATGTTTATGAAAAAAATATAATAAGTGGTAATTTCATCACACAAAAATCAATTTCTGGTGAAATTATTGAACTTCGAAATCTTAAAAATATTAAAAAAATAGAGGGTAAAATATTATTAATTGAAAGTGCAGATCCAGGGTTTGATTTTATATTTTCAAAAAAAATTAAGGGACTAATTACAAAATTTGGTGGTCAAAATTCACATATGAGCATCAGGTCTTCTGAATTAGCTTTACCTGCAGCAATTGGTGTTGGTAAAGAAATATATAACCTTTTAAAAACTAAAAAATATATAAATTTAGATTGCTTAAATAGAAAGATATATTAATGAAAGTATTAATTATACCCACAATAAGAGAGTTTTATAAGAATCAATTTGAATATTGTGTAGATTTAAGATTAGTAGATTTTATTAAAAAGGTATTTAAAAAACCTTCTATTGAAATTTACGATTCTGTTATTAAAAATAATTATGATTTTATAGTATTCGCTGGAGGAAATAATTTAATTACCCAAACTAGAGCAGATAAAAATAGAAAAAAAATAAATAATACGATTTATAAATTTGCAATAAAAAAAAACATTAAAATGTTAGGAATCTGCCATGGATGTCATTTTTTAGCAAAAAAAAATAATTTTGTTATTAAAAAAGGCAAAAATCATGTTGGATCTCATAAGGTAATTTTTGATATTAATAATAATAGATTTAAAAAGCTTGTTAACTCTTATCACAATGAAATTATAAAATTTAAAAAAACAAAGAGAACTAACATATTTGGTACTGGGATAGATAATACTGTAGAGGCTTTTCACATTAAAACTAAAAGAATTTTAGGTATAATGTGGCATCCAGAAAGATATAAAAAATTTAAATATTTTGACAAAAAATTAATAAAAGAATTTTATGCAACTAATAGTATTGGCAGCAGGTAAAGGATCAAGATTACCAGCTAAATTTAAAAAAAAACCAAAATGTTTAGTTGAGTTAAATTCTAAACCTTTATTGATGCATAATAGTAGTTTTTTTCAAAAATTTAAAAGCAAGATAATAGTAACAGGATATAAACATAGCCATTTAAAAAAAATTTCCAAAAAAATAGGTTTTATTAATATCATTAATAAAAAATATTCAGTAACGAATATGGTTTACAGTCTTTTTTTAGCAAAAAAAAAAGTAAAGAACGATGTTGTAATTGTGTATGGGGACGTTATTTTTGATAACAAAGTTTACAAATTGCTAAAATATAAAAAAAATGTTCTACCAGTGAATATCAATTGGTTTGATAATTGGAAAAAAAGAATGCCTATGAAAAAAATTTTTAATGATGCTGAAAACTTAAAAATTAAAAAAGGTATTTTATCAGAGATAGGAACTAAAATTGATAAAAAAAGAATACCAAAATACCAGTTTATGGGAATTATAAAGTTACAAAAAAAGTCATTTATTAAATGCTATTATTTCTTCCAAAGTCTCAAAAATAAAAAAATAGACATGACTTCATTTCTGAACTTGTGTATTAAAAACAAAATAATTTCATTTAAGACAGAAAAATATAGAGGTTATTGGTATGAAATTGACACAATATCTGATTATAATTTTGCAAAAAAACAAGTAAATAAATGGTAGTTTGGATTATTGGTTTATCAGGATCAGGTAAAACTTTTTTATCAAAAGAAATATACAAAAGATTTAAAAGAAAAAAAATTTTAGTCGATGGTGATATCGTTAGAAAATATATAACTTATAAATTGAAATATTCCAAAAAAGATAGAAAAAAAAATTCACAATTAATATCTGACTTGTGTATGTTTTTAGAGTCTCAAGGTTTTCTAGTTATTTGCTCAATATTATCTATATTTAGAGATCATCAAAGATTAAATAGAAAAAAATTTAGCAATTATTTTCAAATATATATTAAATCAAAAATAACAAAATTAAAAAAAAGAAATAATAAAAAAATTTATTCTTTTAAAAATGTTGTAGGTAAAAAAATAAAATTTCCAAAACCATATAAAAGTGATTTAATTATTGAAAATAATTATTTACCTTATCCTCTAAAAAAAATTGATAAAATCATAAAAAAAATAAATGCCTCTGAAAAAAATTAAAACTCTTATTAGAAAGATTAGAGGAAAAAAATATCAAAAAATACTTTTTTTTAAAAAAGATACTATCTTAAGATATAAAGCATTTAAATATATACTTAGTTTAGAAACCAAAAATTATCATAAACAAAAATACTGTAAATCATGCAATTTTTTTTCAAAAAACTTAAATCAAAAAAATTTCATTTTTTTTTATAAAAAATTTAATGCAAATATCCAGCTTAAAGAAAAATATGATGTAAATACACTCAAGAAAAAGTCAAATAAAAATGCATGTTTTATGGCATATATTTTATTTACTGAGCACATGAAAAAAAATAAGAAAATTAATAATATTCAAAAGCTTAATACAATTTTAAAAATTAACGATTTATTAATACTTAGCTTTACAAACCATAAACACATCTCATTAATTAAATATTTTAGAAAAAATATTCAATATGAAAAAAAATTATTAAATATTTATTTATGATAAATCTTATACTATCTGATTCTAGAAGATCTTTAATTTATCTTAAGGAATTGTTCAAAAATAAAATTGAGATAAATAAAATAATTTTATATTCAAAAAAAAAAGGAGATTTATTCAAGTATATTAAAAGAAAAAAAAGATTAAACCTTTTAATTAGTTGCAAAACAAATGATATTAATTCTGAAATTATAAATAAAAGTTTAAATTTATTAAATTCAAAATTAAATTTAATTTCAACTTATCCTGGAGAAATAGTAAAAAATATTTCATTGTTAAAAAAAAGATTATTACACTGTCACTCCGGAGATTTGCCAAAATTTAAAGGCAGTACAACACTTTATTATTCTATAATACTAAATAAAAAAATTTATGTAACAATTTTTGAAATGAAAAAAAAAATTGATGAAGGAAAAATACACTATAAGAAATTTTTCAATTATCCTAAAAACTTTAATGATATTGAAAAAAATTTTGATGATAAAATCAGAGTATTGACAATAATCGAATATTTAAAAAGTAAAAAAACTTATCAAAAAAGCTATTATAAAAAAAGTTATTTACCATACTATGTTGCACATCCCATAATCAGACAAATATTATCTCATAAAAGACATTTAAAAAGAACGAGTATTCAATTCTCGAAATTTTTTATTAAGACATAGATATCTACTTAATATCTTAATTTTTTTACTTTTAGAAAAGTAAGCTAATTTATTATTAATCCTCTTACCCAAATTTCTATTTCCAAAAAGTACTTCAAGATATAATTTATTCCCAATTTTTTTTTTATTTCTATAAAAAAAATATTTATTAGATTTCTCTAGTATCTTTTTAAATTCTTTTATTGATGGGTAATAAAGATTGTAGCCAGTTTCAAGTAATTTTCTTTTTTTTTGAGGATAAAGTGAAATGTCAAAACTACCTGTCTCACATTCTTTAATAAAATTATTTAGATAATTCATATTATTTTTTTCGTATAATAAAGTGACTCCTTTAGAAAAAAAAACTGATTTTGAATAATTTTTTTTTTCTATTTTTTTAGATAAATTAATTTTTAAGTTTTTATAAAAGTTTTCTGAAAAAAAAATAAATTGGTCTGAGATTTCGTTACCCGAAAAAAATTGTTTTTTTAGGTTTATTTTTTGAGATGATAATTTATTAAATAACCTAAAATAAAAAATTTTTTCATACAAAGTAAATCCAAATTCATAAAATCGTTTTTTTTTATTTTCTAAAAGTAATAAAAAATTTATCAAATTAAATCTTAAATCTTTAGTATCATGAAGTAATTTTTTTTGAAATTCTATTTTTTTATTTATTATTTTATTTAGATTATAAATATCATTAAAATACCTTCCCAACATATAAGTATCATATAAATCCCCATTCAATGTTTGATATATTTTTTTTTTCTTTTTGATTACACCAAAATCTATAAATGTTTTCATAACAGAATTATTTAATTTATTATTAAAATTGATTTTAATAAATTATTAAACGTTTTAAATAATTTGTATACTCTTTATTTATTTTCGTAATTTATGAAAATTTAATTAATGATTTGACTGTACAGAAACTGATTTACCAATTACAAATAATTAAATATGAAATATAATTTTAAGAAAAATTTTTTAATTGATAATGTTAAAATTGGTTTAAATACACCCACTTTTTTTATCTCTGAAATAGGTTCCAACTTTGATGGAGATATCCAAAGAGCAAAAAATTTAATTCTTCTATCTAAAAAAGTTGGAGCAAATGCAGTAAAATTTCAACATTATACAGCATCGTCGTTAGTAAGCGATCCAGGCTTTAAATCTTTAGGCCAGTCATTGACGCATCAAAAAGATTGGAATGAATCTGTATATGATACCTATAAAAAAGCTTCTCTAAACTCCTCATGGACTGAAGAATTAGCCAATTTTTCAAAAAAAAATGATATTATATTTTTTACAAGTCCTTACAGTGAAAGTTTAGTTGATGCTGTAAATGACCATGTGCCAGCATACAAAATTGGATCTGGAGATATATCTAATATTAAATTAATTGAAAAGATTGCAAAATTAGAAAAACCTATATTATTAGCAACAGGTGCTAGTACTTTCTATGAAGTCAAACAAGCTGTGGATATTATACACAAATACAATGATAAATTAGTACTTATGCAGTGTAATACTAATTATACATCGGATAAATCAAATTATAAAAATCTTAATTTAAAAGTCTTGGAAACATATAAAAATATTTTTCAAGGAGTTGTTTTAGGACTTAGTGATCATACATTTGATGAAATATCAACTCTTGGGGCCATAGCCTTAGGTGCAAAAGTTATTGAAAAACATTTCACTGACTCGAATGATAGAGTTGGTCCTGATCATCCTTTTTCATTGAATCCTAAAACATGGCCTGAAATGATTAAAAAGGCTAGGATTCTTGAACAATCTCTTGGAAATGGAGATAAAAAAATTGAGCCAAATGAAAAAGATGCTTATACAGTTCAAAGAAGAAGTATTTGTGCAAGCAGATTTATTCCTAAGGGAAAAATCTTACAAAAAGAAGATCTAACTTTTCTTAGACCTTTGCCATCAAATGGATTTCATCCATATGAAATTGATAAAATAGTTGGAAAAACTTTGAATAAAGATATTGATATTAATCATATAATAACTAAAGAAAAAATAAATAATTAAGAAATTAAATTTAAATGGAAAAAAAAAGATATCTGATTACAGGTGCAGGCGGTACCATTGGTTCAGCTTTATTAGATAAATTAATTCAAAAAGAAAATATTACAGTTTGTGCTTTTGATAGTGATGAAGAGAGGTTATTTAATATTTCTCAAAAATATCCAAAATCAAAAAAGATAAATTTATTTCTTGGAAATATCAGAGATAAGGAACGATTATCTATTGCTATGGAAAGAGTCGATACAGTATATCATTGTGCAGCCCTTAAACATGTCAGTTTAAATGAATACAATCCATTTGAGGTAAAAAAAACTAATATAGATGGTATCGAAAATGTTATTGAGTCTTCAATCAAAAAAAAAATAAAGAAAGTAATTTTTACTAGTAGTGATAAAGCAGTGAACCCAACTAATATAATGGGCGTTTCAAAAATGATGGGAGAGCGTTTAGTCCTATCATCAAATAACAGAATAGGAAAAAACCCAACAATATTTTCAAGTGTTAGATTTGGAAATGTACTAGACAGTAGTGGTTCTATTTTGCAAATCTTTAGAGAACAAATTTTAAATAAGCTTCCTTTAACCATAACAGACAAAAGAATGACGAGGTTTTTTATTAATTTAGATGCAGCTGTAGAATTATGCCTATACACAGAAAAAAATATGGTAGGTGGTGAAATTTATATTAAAAATATGGCTAGTATTAATATCACTGATTTAGCTGTAGCCTTTTCACAATATTCAAAACCATTAATAAAATATATTGGCACAAAAGTTGGCGAAAAACTATATGAGTCTCTAGTTACCAATGAAGAGGCTGAAAGGGCCTATATGTACGATGGCTATATCTGTGTTGTACCTGAAAGTTTAAAATCTAACCTGTCTAAAAAACAAAAGACTAAAATTAAAGATTTAATTAGCCGTGGATTTAAGATTGGTAAAGAATTACGTTCAGATGAAAATTTACTTAGCTTAAAAGGTATAAAAAAAATATTAAATTCATATAATGTTAAAACTACAAAGACCTAATTATGATGAAGTTTCATCTAACACTTGGAAATACTCAGATTTAAAAGAAAAAAATTTAAAATTTTCTAAGACATTATTTGACTTCAAAAAAAAAATAATTGTTCCTAAAAAGTTTGAAGTTTTAGCTTTATTATCTGGATTACCTTTTAGCAAAATACTCACATATAGAATCTTATCTACTCAAAAAGAAATTAGTAAAATAATTGGTAATAAAAAACATTATTGGGTAGAAAAAAATAATCTTGGTATAGAATATTGTGTTTTTAAGTGGCCTAATGATAGGCTTAATCACTCAGATATTAATAAAATATTAAAATTTGTTTCAAAAATTAAGATCAAAAAGTTTAATGTCTTTTTTGACGGTTGTCAGTTAAATCCTGATGGTTGCGTAGTTATAAAAGGTTTTGACGTATCGAAAAAAATTTTAAATCTAAGAAGATTAATTTCAAAAAATATTAATTCTCTTCCTAAAAAGCAGTCAAATTGGTTTCATATTCCTGTAGGTAGAATATTAGAACCCATTGGCAAAAAAAACTTTTTAAAGCTTAAAAATTTTTTTGAAACTAATAGTAAGGGCTGGGAACATGAAGAAGAAATAAAAGATATTAAGTTAGTATATGAATATCAATGGTATATGAAAAAAAAAAAGGTACTACTCAAAATAAAAAATACTTAGAAAAAATAATTATTTATTTTGAAAATTAAGTTGATTTTTATGATGCACTCCAATTGTGGGTTCATCTAATATTAATATGGTATAGTCGTTTTTTAAGTCCTCGTGATACAACCAATTTCTTTGTAAATTTTTTCTATTAAATCTCGAATTATTTGTCATTCCATCAATTACAACGATAGTTCCAGGAAGAAGTATGGGTTCAATTATTAACAAATCACAAGTAATATTCGTTATATCAGGGTCATTCATATCTAAATATTGCTTCTTTGAATTTTTATAACTCATTGGCATAGGACCATCTATATAAATTAAATCAGGACAAACTGAAGGTATCTTTTTATACTTACCACAAATCAAATTATTAAAATAAGTTTGTTCAGCTTCAACTAATTTTACTGTTACATAATTTTTAAGCCCTGCCTCTTTACATGATTTAATTACTTGATTAGCATATTTTTTTTCAGACTCTAAAGAGTACAGATGAAATGGATTCTTTCTTCTTACTAGAGAAATTTTTTTTGAATAATCTAATTTATTTTTTTTTAAAGCTTCACCAATAATTTTTGTAGAGTAACCACTTCCAAATTCAAGGACTGTTAAAATTTTTCTCATTCTAATAATTGAAAATAATCTAGTTAAATCAGGGCATTCAGGCTCAAAAGCATCACCGCCCGCCCTTAGAGAAGTATCACTTGGCTTTGATTGTTGGGGTAATTTATAAATTTTTTGGTTTATTAATTTATCTATACCATATCTATAAAAATTTTTTTTAAGGTCAAGATTAATAATTGATTTTAATATTGCTTTGTTAGTCATAACAAAAAATTTATCATAAGATATTAATGTAATTCGAACAAGTTTTAAATAATTAAAATCTTATTAAATGTTTTCTATGTAGTAGCTCTATGGTATTTACAAACTCTTCAATACTAATATTTAAAAAACTTAACATATCTATAAGATTTTTTTTACCGTCTATTAAAGATATTATTTTGAATAGATTATCAAAATTTTTGATTTGAATATCTTTTATAACCGTATTTACATTAGGGTATAAACCTCTTTTGCTCAACATAGGCTCACCACCTTTAATTACTGGTTTTAAATAATTTCTATTTAATTCCATAAACTTAATAAATAGAAATATATCATTAATTGATTTACTAAGTGAGTTAATACTCATAAATTTTTTATTATCATAACTTGTATGATATTCTTTATATTCACCATAAAAAGTTTTAGATATCTGAACTACAGGTAAATTTATTCTTGGAGAACATAACTGTCTTTCATCAGATCCCCATAAAGGAGAAAATTTTCTATGATGAAATTTTTTAGATTCTCTTTTTACAAAAAAATTTACAAGATTATCAATGTAAGTTTCTTCTCCGAGCCAATCTTTTCTGCTATGTTTGAAAGTAATATTTTTTTTTGGACCACCCAAACAAGATAAGACTAAACCTGCAAAAATATTATTAATTACTTTTTTTTTGTATTTGCCAAAAAAGATATTGCACCAATTGTTTCTGGCCATATCAAAAAATGATAATTAAAATGTCTTTTTTTTAAGTTCAGTAATTTTTTATATAATTCAACCATAGCCAAAGGACCAGAGAGTTCATTATTTGCCATGCTCGGATGACATAAATAAGAGGTTATAATTATTGTCTCATTACTTTTGCCTTTTAAAAAATAGCTACCATACTTTAAAAAGCCATCTTTTTTTTTTGTTTTGATTTTAACCTTATACTTTATTTTTTTATTTAGTTTTTTTCTTTTATTGTGGCTTATGCATAGACCCCAATTGTTTTTGTAATAGCTGGTCACATAAGGAACGGCATTCGGCAAATTTTTATTTGAGTACAAATGTTTATTAAGTTCTTTATAACTTACCAACCCTGAATAGGGTTCAGAAAAATTTAAGACATGAAGATTAGTATCTTTTGTGCTTAAAATTAATTTATCTTTTTCTGTGAAAAGTTCTGCAGATATGAGCTCCCACTCTTTAGGAGTTTTCCAATCGTACACTTTTTTTCCACTTTGGATTTTTACAATTTTAAAAGGAATATGATTTTTTAGTATTTGAAGAGATTTATCAAATCCTGGCCCTGCCACAGATCGGCATATTGGCCAAAGATCATCGAATAATTTATTTAAAATTTTATTCATATAATTTTATAAATTTCAGAATCTAAATATAAATATTTATAACTATATATTTATTTTAAATGAAATTAGATATAAAATAGTTACTCTTTTAAAAAAAAATTTATTCATGACCGTTATTAAAGATAATTGGAGGTTTTCAAATGATGAGGTGAAATTGATAACCAAAGTAATAAAGTCTGGTGACTCATCTTCCATGAGTGGCTCGATGAATAAAATTTTTGAAAATACATTTGCTAAAACTGTTGGGGCAAAATATGGTATTGCATTTAACTCAGGTACCTCGACTCTTCATGCCGCATTACATTCGCTGGATGTAGGTTATGGAGATGAAGTTATTGTTCCCGCATTAACGGTTATTGCTGATTTGAACGTTATAATAGCTCAAAATGCTTTACCTGTATTTGTCGATGTTGACCCCTATACGTTTAACATTGATCCAAAAGATTTAGAAAAAAAAATAACCAATAAAACAAAAGCAATTATAGTTGTTCCTTTATATGGACTACCTTGTGAGTATGATGAAATCAAAAAAATTTCAAAAAAATATGGAGTCAAAGTAATTAATGATGCAGCACAAGCTCCCTTGGCTGAGTATAAGGGCCTTCCAATTGCATCTTTATTCGATATTACAAGTTTTAGTTTTGATGCAACCAAACACATGACCACTGGAGATGGAGGAATAATAACAACAAATAATAAAAAGACAGCAATCAAAATTAGAAAATTTGGATGCTTAGGCTATAAAGCTTTAAAAGCAAAAGATGGAAGGATAAGAAATATAAAAGATATATTTCAATCACCAAATTATTCAAGACACGATGATATAGGTTTGAATTATAGAATGAGTGAATTTCAAGGAGCTATAGGAGTAGTTCAAACAAAAAAACTAAAAAAATTTGTAAATTTGAGAAGAAAAATAGCAATTAAATTTAGCCAAGCCATAAAGGACTGTAAATTTTTAATACCTCAAGCAACTAGTAAAGATAAGAAACACTCCTATTGGACTTTCACTGTTAGAATTATCAGCAATAATATTAAATGGAAAAATTTTAGAAAAAAATTTAAAGAATTCGGGGGAACAGGAATTTTTGCTAGTTGGAAACTACTATATCAAGAAGATGTTTTTAAAAATGGGAATTGGAAAAAACAATGCCCAAAACTTTACAAAAACTACAAGCATCATGTTTGCAAGAATGCAGAGATGATTCAAAAACAACTTTTACAATTTCCACTAAATTTTAAAGATATAAAATCTGCCGAAAGATCAATACTAGCACTTAAAAAAACAATTAAATATTTTGACTGAGGGTGTTTTCATACCAATAAGATTAAGTTCTGAGAGATTGCCTCAAAAATCATTAAAATTAATAAATGATCAGCCAGTTCTATTCCACATGCTCAGTAGGATTTTAAAGTCAAAATCTATAAGCTCTAAAAAAAATATTGTAGTTTGTACGACCCATGAAAAAGCTGATGATCCATTGGAAAAAATGGTTATTGAATATGGAGTCAATATATTTAGAGGATCTAAAAATGATATTATAAAAAGATTTTATGATGCTAACAAAATTTTTAATTTTAAAAAGATTTTATTGATAGATGGAGATGACCCATTAATTTTTCCTGAGCATTTAGATAAAGTTCTTGATGAGCACAAAAAAGGTGAATTTGATTGTGTTTATACATCAAATTTACCCTTTGGTTTAAACATCAAATCTATTAACTCTTATGCGCTTAAAGAAGTTCACGCTAATTATTTATCTACAACAAATGATACTGGTTTTGGTTTATATTTTACTAATACAAATATAGTAAATTCAAGAAAAATTAATGATTTTAAATTTCATAAATTATTATCTAAAGCGAGGCTTACCTTGGATTATATAGAGGATTTTGAACTAATAAAAAATATAGTTAACGACCTATATACTGACAATAACTCAGATTATTCATTTAAAACGTTCGAAAAATATATAATTGAAAATTCTGAATTGCTGAATATTAATTTATTTAGACAAAACCAAAACATACAAAGGTCACAATTAAAGGTGAATTTAAAGTACAAAAATAAAAATAAGGTTTTTAAAGTAATTTATTGAATACTCGTTATAAAAATGTATTTAAATGAAAATAAATTGATAAATTTTGAAATATTAAATAAATGAATATTTATATTCATGTTGAAGTATCAGCTAGAGAATTGGATAGTAAGTTGCTTTTAGCCACTTTAGCCGCCGCAAGAGGGCATGAGGTTATAGTTTCTGAAATGGAAGTTATTGAAAAGGGCCTAGTGAGAGGCTGGCTGCCACCTGGAATTTTTCATACCAAATCAATAACACCTAGCAAAATTAAAATTGATAGACATGAAGCATTAATCAATAGTGGTTCTAAAGTCACTAGTATTGATGAGGAAGCAGGCATAGATAGTCCTGGGTATGAAGTTTTCCTAAAAAAACGTTATTCAGAGCGTTCTATAGATCAATCTTCTGCAGTTTTTACATGGGGGGAAGAAGATTTTGAAAATTTAAAAAAAAATTTTAAAAAATATTCCAATAAATTTCATAAAACAGGCTCTCCTAGAATTGATATATGCAAGCCATCTATGGCGGAATTTTGGAATATTCCAAAAACTATTCCTAAAAAACCATTTTTGTTAGTTGCTTCGAATATGGCAATTTGTGATAGCAGACCTTTTGGTGAAATGGTTAAATCTCAGAGAGTAGCTGGATATTATAATCGTGATCAAGAATTATTAAAGAAACAGTTTAAAAGGAAAGCAAACGATTTTTCAAAGGCAATAGTTTTTATAGAAGCTATAAAATATCTAAGTAAAAATAATAATGGTTATGATATTGTTTTCCGTCCTCACCCAACAGAAAAAAGTGAATTTTGGAAAATCTTAATGAATGGAATTCCCAATCTACATATAGTTAATGAGGGTTCAGTTAATTCTTGGATTCAAAATTCTTTTGCAGTGATGCATCATGGCTGTACGACTGGAATTGAATCTTTTTTGTCTCAAAAACCAGTAATTTCTTATGTTCCCCCAGAATTAAAAGATCATGTACTTCATAATAATTTACCAAATCAACTGGGATATTCTATAAATTCTAAAGAGGATCTTTTAACAAAAGTAAATTCCTTATTTGAGGAAACTAAACAAAATCCTAATAAGAAAAACAATCAAGAAATACCCGTTCAAATTTCTAAAAAAGTTTATATTGATAATAGTGAATTAGCGGCAGAAAAGATGATTAAAATATGGGAGAGCATTATTGATAATAAAATTTCTAATTCTATAAACTTAATAAAATTAAAGTTTTTTATTTTAAAAATGAAAACAAATGGTTTAATTGGGGATCTATTAAAAAAAATATCATTTAAAAGATTTGGTAATTTTGGTTCTCATGGAAATGACTATAAATTCCCCCCACTTGATATTAATGAAATCTCTAAAAAAATTACTAAAATAAAGAGAATATTAAAAATAGATAAAAAAATTGAATGTAAATTAATATCTGATCGTACGATTATTATTAAATGTATTTAATTAATTATCTTAATTAGCAATTTAAATGAATTTTATTTTAAAATTAAAAACATAGTTATTAATTAATGTATCAATAACCATATAATGCAAACTATAAAAAAACTATTTTATCTTTTAACAAAAAATGAACAAAAAAGACTAATGCGTTTATTTTTTGTAGTTCTATTTATGGGTTTAGTGGAATTACTTGGTTTGACCTCAATATTACCATTTGTTGCGATGTTATCTGATCCAAGTATAGTTGAAAATAATTCTATACTTAATTCAGCTTATCAAGCATCTAGTATTTTTGGAATAGAAAATAAAAAACAATTTCTTTTTTTTTCAGGAGTTCTTACTTTTATATTATTAGTTTTTTCACTTTTTGTGAAATCTCTTACAACTTATTTACAAATAAATTTTACAGCAAGTACTAAATACAATATTGAAAAAAGAATAATTACTGGATATTTGAATCAATCTTACAGTTGGTTTTTAGATCGGCATAGTGCAGATTTAGGAAAAAATATTCTTTCAGAAGTCAATACAGTTGTACAAGGCGGCATAAGACCGATGATCGATTTGATAGCAGGAAGTATGGTTGCAATCTTGGTGGTAATTTTATTAATAGCGGTAGACCCAAAACTTGCATTAATTGTTGGTTTAATTTTGGGCTCAACATATTTAATTATCTATTTATTAATTCGCGGCTATTTAAATTTTATTGGTGAGGAGCGGCTTAAAGCTAATAGATGGAGATTTACTATGGTAACCGAAGCGTTTGGTGCTATTAAAGAAATTAAAATAGGCGGGATGGAACAAGCTTATATAAATCGTTATGCTGCTCCAGCAAAAAAATTAACTAAATATGAGGCCATTTTTTCTGTCTTAACTCAGTTACCACGTTTTGCTATCGAGGCAGTTTCTTTTGGTGGATTGATATTAATAGTGCTTTACCTTATGGCGAAAAGTAATAATTTTTTAAACATAGTTCCTATTATTGCTATTTATGCCCTAGCTGGGTATCGATTAATACCTTTGTTACAAAGAATTTTTATAAGCATTAATGCATTACGATATGTATCTCCTCCACTTAATTCGTTGAATGAAGAATTACAACAACTAAAAACTTCAAGCTTAAGTGAGAATAAAGAAATTCTGCAATTTAAAAAAGAAATTAAACTTAATAAGGTTAATTTTGCATATTCAAATGTGCAAAAACAAACCTTAAGAAATATAAATATAAATATTCCAATTGGTTCTTATACAGGAATAGTTGGTGTCACAGGTAGTGGTAAAACAACTTTAATTGACATAATTCTTGGCCTCCTCGAGCCACAAGATGGTAAGTTAGAAGTTGATGGTAAAATAGTTGACGACAATAATCGAAGAGCTTGGCAGCGCTCAATAGGTTATGTACCCCAGCAAATTTTTTTAACTGATGATACTATTGCAGCGAATATTGCTTTTGGTTTAGGTTTGAAAGATATTGATCAAAACAAAGTTGAAAAATCAGCAAAAATTAGCAGCTTACATGAGTTTATTGTTAATGAATTACCTCTAAAGTACCAAACTGTAGTTGGAGAGCGCGGGGTAAAGTTGTCAGGTGGTCAACGGCAACGTATCGGTATAGCCAGAGCTCTTTATCATGATCCACAAATTCTCATAATGGATGAAGCTACCAATGCTCTTGACAATAAAACCGAGCAAACTGTAATGGACACAGTGCTAAAATTAAATCGAGACCGAACTATAATCTTGATTACTCATCGCTTAAGCTCGGTCAGGAATTGTGATAATATAATTTTGGTTGAAAAAGGTGAAATCAAACAACAAGGAACATTTGAAAAATTATCTCAAACGAACGATTATTTCAAAATAATTGATGGTGATACCAAAAAAAAATAAATCATTTTTAAAAAATTTTAAATTAAATAACTTAATACTAAACCTATGAAAAAAATTAATTATATAACTTTTTCATCAATTCCATCTTCCTTACCAAGCTCATTACAAATAATAAAAACTTGTGAAAGTTTATCAAAATATAATAATGATGTAACATTAATAAAACCTGGAACAGGAAATAAGAGTATTTCTATTAATAAGTATTATGGTATTAAAAATAAAGTAAATATTAAAGAGTTCAGTATTTTTAAAAGCTTTCCTAGAGGTTTAAAGTTTTACTTATATTCTTTGTCTTGTTTATTTTTTGTTTTAAAAGATAGCAATTCTATAACAATAACTAGAAATTATTTTATTTGTTATTTGCTTATTTTATTTAAACAAAAAGTAATTTTAGAAATTCATCATGATACAAAAATCGAGGGAAGAATAACTAAATTTATTTTAAAGTATTCAAATTTTTTAAATAAAAAAAACTTAATTAATATAGTTGCTATTACCAATTCAGTTAAAGATTTATTTGTGACTAAATATAATGTAAATTCAAAAAAGATTACAGTTCTTCCAAGTGGAAGTTCTATTAAAATAAAATATCTTCCTAAATTTTGTAAAAATAAAAGAATGAAAATTGGATATTTTGGATCAATTTCTCCTTCAAAAGGAATTAATACATTAATTAAATTATCAAAAATAGACCCTTATAATGATTATTATATATATGGTGGAACCAAAAAAGAAATATCACGAATTAAATTGTTAAACTTAAACAAAAATTTATTTTTAAATGAGAATATTCCATATGCAGATCTATCAAATATAATGTTAAAAATGGATATATTAACTATGCCATATACTGGTGTTGTAAAATCTGCAGGTGAAGTTGATGATATTTCAAAATATACCTCACCTTTAAAGCTATTTGATTATTTGGCAGTGGGTAAGATGATTATTTCTTCTGACTTAGAAGTTTTAAAAGAAGTAATTTCATCCGATAATGCATTTTTTGTAAAAAATTACAAAAATATATACGAATGGAAAAAAAAGATAATTATGGCAAAGTATAACAAAAAGAAAATTTTTATTATGAGTAAAAATAATCTTAAATTATCAAAAGAGTATGATCATTTAAAAAGAGTTAAGAAATACATATAAAATTAATAAATGAATAAACCGCCATCAGTTACAGTAATCATTCCTTATAAAGATAATTTAAAATATCTATTTTCTGCATTAAATTCAGCTTTTAGACAAACTTATAATAATTACAAAATTTTGATTATATATGACGATGAAAATCAAGATGATTTATATGAAATAAAGAAGTTTTTAAGAGATAAAACCCCTAAAAAATTTCCACACACATCAATAGAAGTTAATAAGAAAAATTTAGGAGCAGGATATTCTAGGAATATAGGTATAAAAAAAAGTAATACGAAATATATAGCTTTTCTTGATGCAGATGATTTATGGAAAAAAAACAAACTTAAAGTCCAAATTAGTTATATGGAAAAAAATAAAGAAGTTTTTTCCCATACTTCATATTGTGTTATTAACTCAAAAAAAAAAATAATTTCCACAAGAATAGCTAGAAAAAAAATTACATTTTCACAATTAATCAAATCTTGTGATATTGGCTTATCAACCGTAATTTTAAACTCTAATTTTATAAAGAAAAATAAATATTATTTCCCTAAAATAAAAACAAAAGAAGACTTTGTACTTTGGCTGAAAATAGCAAAAAATATAAAATACATCAGTGGCATTAATAAAAAATTAACCTATTACAGAAAAAACAAATATTCTTTATCATCTAACAAATTTACAAGTTTAATTAATGGTTATAAGGTTTATAGATATCATATGAATTATAATATTTTTAATTCTATTTATTGCTTAATTATTCTGTCTTTTAATTTTTTAAAAAAAAATTTAAAATAAAATAGTAAAATATATTAATGCAAATTCATTTATCCATATTTATTTTTTTCATTTTATATCTGCTATCTATTAATTTTTTATTAAAAAAATTTAACATAAGTCTTGATAAAGAAGCTACACACGAAAAACATAAGTCGCTTCTGAGAAAGGGGAATACCACTCCATTATCTGGATCATTTTATTTTTTTCCAATAATATTAATTTTTATTCAAGACTTAAATATTTTAGTAAAATTTTGTTGTGGATTATTTTTTGTTTTAGGATTTCTTGCAGACATGAAAATTGTGAATTCATATAAATTAAGATTAGTTTTTCAATTTTTATTTCTGTCAATCTTGTTTTATCTTAGCAAAGATATTGTAATTGATACAAGAATATTATTCTTCAATAATTTAATGGACTATAATTTAACAAGAATTCTTTTATGCACATTTTTTTTTATGGTTTTAATTAATGGTTTTAATTTAATTGATGGGACTAATTGTTTATGTACATTAAACTTCTTAATTATATCAATTTTTTTATTTTTGTTGATTAAAAACTCAAACATTAATTTTATGTTTAGTGAGTCAAAAATATTAATAATTTCACTATTAATTTTTGTATTATTAAATTTCTTTGGAAAAAATTTTCTTGGTGATGGAGCAGCATACGGACTTAGTTTTATGTTTGGCTATATTTTATTAAAGATGTCTTTAATTAATAATAACATTTCACCATACTTTATAGCCAATTTACTTTGGTATCCAGCATTTGAAAATTTATTCACTATCATAAGAAGAAATTTTTCAAAAAAGAATAATTATTTACCTGATAACGAACATTTGCATCAATTAATTTTTAAATTTTTTAAAAAAAAAAAGATTGCTAAAAAAGAATTTATTTTAAGCTCCTGTATTGGTATCATTATCAATTCAATTTTATTTATTAATTATTCAATAGGCTTTTTGTATTACAATCACACAATTACCCAGGTAATATTGATACTAAGTGGAATCTTTTTATATTTAATATCTTATTATACCTTAAAAAAAAAACTGAGTTAAAAATTATTTAAAACTATAATTTAAAGCTTTTTTCTTTATAATTAAAAATTAGATTTTATGATTGAAGTAACTTTTTTTTTTATATCTTTTTATCTATTGCTCGTATCTGTCATTGGTTATGGATTGTTTTTTCAAAGAACATGTTTTGGAAATACTAAAAACTTAGCTGATCAAAAAACAATTTATATTGGATTCTATGGATTATTTTTACTCACTATAATTTCTCTAATAACAAGTTTATTTGTTCCCCATAATTTTATTCATAATTTAGTACTTCATTTACTTGGTATTGTTTTTTTTACATTTATTAAGTTTGAGTATAAGTGGAAGTATATAAGAGTTATTTTTATAATTTCTCTTTTTACTATTTCAGCATTGTTAATCTCTAAAACACATGATGATTTTTCATACTATCATCTTCCGTTCACTAAATACCTAACAGAACATAAAATTATCTTTGGAATGGGAAACCTTTTACATGGTTATAAATTATTGTCTTCTTTGTTTTTCTTAAATTCAACATTTTATTTACCTTTAGTTAAATATTATTCATTCCATTTTTCTTTATTATTTTTTTTAATTTTTTTTAATTTTTTTTTATTAAAAGAAATCATTTCAAAAACCAAAAATGAAACTCTAAAATATTTATATCTTTTTGCTTTCCTATTCTTTAATTTATCTTTTAATAGAATAGCCGAGTACGGAACAGATAAAGCTGGACAGCTTTTAGCAGTAATTTTAGTTATTAAATTTTTTCAACTTACTTGCTTTGATAAAAATAAAAATAATCTAAACAATCTATTATTAATAATACCTTTATTAGCATTCTGTATAACTTTAAAAACTTATTTTTTACCCTATTTATTATTAGGATTAACAATATTTTCTATAAATAAAAATTTTTTGAAAGATCTTAAAATTATATGTTTTTCAAAATCATTTATAATTTTTATTCTGTCATTATCTTTTTATTTTTTACATCATTTTATTTCAACTGGCTGTATAATTTCACCAATCAGTGTAACTTGTTTTGGAGATAATTTGGATTGGGCTCATGGCAAGGCACATTATGAACGTTTATCAAATTGGTTAGAACAATGGGCAAAAGCTGGTGCTGGACCAAATTTTAGAGTTGAAAATCCTACTATTTACATTCAAAATTTTAATTGGATTTCTAGATGGTTTGAATTTTACTTCATGGGAAAAGTTAAAGATCAGCTGTTACTATTAATATTAATTTTTTTTATAGTTTTCTTTTTATTAAAAGAATTAAGGTCAAAATCTAAAAAATTAATTATTAAAAAAAAAATAGTATTTTTTTATGGAATAATTATATTTATCTTTTTTCTATGGCTTACAAATCATCCTCAATTAAGATATGGCGGTTATTCTATTTCTTTTTTAACTATATCTATACCCCTGGCTTTATTTTTTCAAAAGTTTGAAAGTAAAAAGTTTTTTGAGAAGAAATTTAAATTATTAGTGATTTTAATAATTATTTTTTTTAATATAAAAAATTTTACAAGAATTAATGATGAATTTAAAAGAACTGATCATTATAAATTTAACAATTTTCCTTTTTTTTCAATTCCAGAAAAAAAATATGATTTTGAAAAAACTAGTTCTGGTTTAATAATCTTCAAAACCATTGGTCATTGTTGGAGTGTACCATCTCCGTGCGTTCAAAGTTTAGATAAGTTGACTTTAAAAACCATAAAAAAAAATGGCTATTATTTTATTTATAGGTAATTACGAATAGTGATATGATGTTTTATTCTAAAATTATTATTACTCTTTTAAACTTTTTTGATTATTTTCAACAAAAAAAAATTATTAAATTAATAAATAGTAAATTTTCTAACCCAATAATTGTATTTGATGTAGGCGCACATTACGGGGAAACTATAAAATTATTTTTACGAAAGTTGAAGGTACGAAAAATTTATTCATTTGAAGCAAGTCCTTATAATTTTCAAATTCTTAAAAAAAATGTTAGCGGGTATGAATTGAACAAAGTTGAAATTTTTAATTTTGGATTGGGAGACAAAATATCAAAAAAATACATTAATCAAACGATAGAATCATCCTCTTCCACAATAAATGAATTAAATAAAGAGTCAAAATATTTAAAAAAAAAATTAAAAGTTTTAAATATCAAAGATAAAAATACTTTTTATCAAAAGCTTCCTATTGAGATATCGACATTAGACAATTTTATAGAAAAAAATAACATTCAAAATATTGATTTATTAAAAATAGACACAGAAGGATATGAGTTCAATGTATTAAAAGGGCTTTCAAATTATTCTCATAAAATTAAGCTAATATATTTTGAGCATCATTATGATGATATGATTATTAAGGATTATAAGTTTAGAGATATTAACAAATTATTGAAAGATAGGGGTTTTTTTATGATTAAAAAAAGTAAAATGTTATTTAGAAAATCTTTTGAATACGTATATGAAAATCAAAAAATTAGTAATTTTTGATTTACTTTTTTAATCGAAGTTTATAATAAGAAATAAGCACAATGCATAGCATCCTTAAGGCATTCAAAATTACAGATGTCATTTTAGTGTTATCCTCTTTTCTCTCATAATAAGTGACTGGAACTTCTGAGATTTTTAAATTATTTTTATATGCCCCAATTAAAAGATCAAAATCGCCCCATAAATCTTTCATACCCCATTTCGAAATATCTTTTTTTATTTTGACCCAGTCCTTTCTATAAAAAATTTTTGTTCCACATAAAGTATCTGTTATTTTTTTTCTAAACAACAAACTAAATAAAAATGCAAAAATACTATTTCCAATAAAGTTAGAAAATTTCATTGCACCATCTTTTTGCGGATAGATCATTCTTGTGCAATTTATAAAATCAGCATTTGTTTTTTTTAATATTTTAATTGAAAATTCAATATCTTTGAAACTTACTGTGAGGTCAGCATCATAAATTACAATTATATCACCACTTGAGAGCTCAATACCTTTATAGACATTTTCAGATTTACATATTCCAGGACCATTATATTTTATAATCTTATTATTAACTAATTTTTTTGATAATTTATCAATTTCTTCAATTGTTTTATCTGTAGAATTATCATCACCAAATAGATATTCATTAAATTGATTTCCTTCTCTTATTTCCTTTTCAAATGTTTTAATATTATTTTCTTCATTTTTACATGGAATTATAAATGAAACTTTTAAATCTTTATTGTTTGTAAAATTTTGATCTTTCTTTTTCAAAATTGTTATATTTGAAAGGCAAAATATATTTAATAAAGGTAGTCTAAATATTCTATTAATAAAACTTGTTAAATAAGGAATATAAATTGGTAAAGCTATGATTTTTTCATTTCTAATTACTTCTAAATTACAACTTGAATACAAATTATCTAGATAAGAAGATGGTAAAAAATTATTTTTTTTAGGAGAAAAATTAAAAAAAAATTTCAATAATTTTATTAAACTCATCCAAACTAGATTTCTTGATATGATTATTATTTTTGTATCATCTTTAATAATTTTAGATAGATTTAATAAATTTGATGTAGGATTTAATTGATGCTCTATATCGGAAACAATAATTGTATCACATTCAGATAATATTTCTTGAGTATTTTCATTAACATAATGAATATTCGAATTATATTTTACTTCATATTTTTCATCTATTTCTTTGATAAATATTTTATTAGAGTTAATATTTTTAGCTAATATAGAATTTCCAGCACAAAAAACAAAAATATCTTTTGAATTATCTATACAATTGTTAATAAAACTAGAAATTTCACTAAATAAAAATATTTTTTTTTTTAAAAAATTAAGTCTTTTTTCGAAATTCGATTTAAAAAATGAAATACTTGAATTTAAATAATATTCGTATTTTATAAAGTTTGAACTGCTCATTTATTATTTAATTATACTTCTAGTTTTAAACTTTATTTTAAATAATATATATATTTCTAATAAACTAGAAAAATCAATATTATTTGGCAGTTTACAATTCATATTAAACGGTTATAACCCTCATGCCGGTAATTATTGCGAAAGTGTTATACCCGATCCCATTCCGAACTCGGAAGTCAAGCCTTTCAGCG
>MDSV01012007.1_pt1 | contig 22578 bp, 7 predicted proteins | sample 810851 | NCBI WGS metagenome assembly MDSV01 (sample SAMN05326640, study PRJNA326480) | marine metagenome | isolation source: seawater | place: Atlantic Ocean: North East | collected 2012 | reverse complement strand
TTTAATGCGTGGGTTCGCCCCCGTCGCACACCGCGTCGCGCATCCTCACGCACGCACCATGGGCCTCCTCAAGCACACCCTGACGTTCTTCGGCACCCTCTTCACGGTCGCCGGCGGTGCGTTCATGTTCGCCCCCGCGGACACCGTCCCCGCCGTGTACGGCAACGCGATGAAGGCGGGTTCCGCCTACGCCTGGACCCGCAGCGGGACGTTCGAGATGGCGTTCGGCGCGCTGCTCGTGATGAGCCGCTCGTGGGGCGCCGAGGAGCGCTTCAAGATCGGCGTCGTCGCGCTGCTGACCCTCGTCGGGTTGCTTTACAACGTCACCCAGCACGCCGTCTCCTCGGGGATGAACACGTTCGCCCTCGCCGACCCCGCGTACGCGTTGGTCACCGCCTTAACCGTCATCCTCGTGGTGGGCCTCGTCGTGAACAAGATGGAACCGGGCGTCTTCGAGAAAGACAAGGGCTCGAAGGGCACCAGGAAGTCCACCAGGAACCGCACCAAGCGCGCGTAAGCCCCAATCGGTGCGCGAACGCATCCCTGAGGAGGTTCCGCGTCGCGAAGCCGCAGGCGGAGGAGAGCCGCAGGCGGAGGAGAGGGATGAGAAGTTTCCTTGCTTTTTGCGTCGTAGTGACAGAGAAGCCCTCTCGGTAATAACCAACAATCGAAGTTCCTCGGCAAGTCGGCACTCTGCCAACTGGCATCGAAACTCGCCTTCGTCCTCCTCCTCCGCCCCACCCAGACCTGCACGCGCCCCGCGATGTCGGCGATGCCCATGCATGCGCGCGGCGTCTCGGGCGCGCCGGTGCTCCGCGCCGGGCGCGTCTGTCCCTCCGCGCGGCGCGCGCGTCCCGCGCGCGCGTCATCCGATACGCGCGGCGCTGTCGCGAGCACATTGCCACGTCGCGCCGCGTTGGCGAGCCTGGCGACCGGCGCGGCGGCGCTCGGCGCCTCCGCCGGCGCCTCGCCGCCTCCGTCGCCCGTGTCGTCGACCGCGTTCGCGTCGAGCGGCCAGGCGAGAAACCGCGTGGTGTTCGAAGACGCGTGCGTCGCGATCCCGGGGTCGGGCCAGAGCGTCCCGGTGGCCACGTGGTTTCCCGACGTTCCCGCCGGCGCCGGCGCCGGCGCGGCGCCCTCCGTGATCTCCGAGCGCCGCGGCCCGGATTCCTCCCCGCTGTATTACCCGCACGCCATCTCCGTCGCGAAGATCGCGCGCGTGCTGCTCAACACGCCCGAGTCCACGCCGCGGTGGCTGGACAGGCAGACGCCCCTGCTCGCCGCTTCCCACGTGCGCTCGGCGGCGCGCGGCGAGACGTCGTCCGCTTCGTCGGCGCGCGCGGCGACTTCGTCCGACAAAGTGGCCGTGCTGTGCCACGGGTACCTCGGCAGCCGCTTCGACCTGGTGGACCTGGCGGAGGCGCTCGCCAGCGAGGGCTTCCTCGTGCTCGCGCCCGAGTTCGCGGAATCGCTCGCGTCGCCGGAGACCACGCCCGCGTACGCCAGGCCGGGCGCGCCGCCGCCGCGCAACCCCTCGGCGACGCGCGACGAGGTGGTGGACGCCGCGCTGCGCGCGTTCGCGCCCGGGTTCTTCGCCGAGACGTCGGCGCCGGAGAGAGGCGCGTCGCCTCGCCGCGCCCCGCGCGTGGTGATCGCGGGCCAGTCCGCGGGCGCGTCCACGGCGACGAGCGCGCGCGGGCCGTTCGCCGCGCGAGTGGCCATCGCCGGGTTCAGACCGCCGCCGCCCGAGGCGCGCGAGGCGCGCGAGGCGCTGCTGCGCGACCCGCTGCTGGTGGTGGCCAGCGCCGGCGACGGCGTGATCAGCCTGTACCCGCGCGAGTCGGGCGCGTTCGGCGCGTACGAGGGCATCGCCGCGAGCGTCGAGGGCATGCCCGCGCGCGTGCCCAAGTACGACATAGGGGCGTTCGCGGTGCGCGTCCGGGAGACGCGCGCCGAAAAGGCCGACGCCGCGTCTCCTCGCGCGGAGGCGAAGCGCGCGAAGGGCGCGAGCGCGCTGAACGCGTTCTTGACGTACGAGCCCCCCGGCGGGGACGGCGGCGCGACAGACGGTCTGCCTTGCCACATCAGTTTTCTGTCCTCGCGCACGAACGACGCGATGGTCGAGGTGCTGTCGCCGCTGTTACCCGTGGCGCGCGCCGTCGGGGTCCCGGTGCTCGACTTCGACGTGTACCAAACCACCAGGGACAGCGACGCCGTCAACGCGCAACTCGTGCCGCTCGTCGCCGAGTGGCTCAACGCCGCCGTCGACGAGTGACGGTGACTCCTTTTTTTTGCAGTAACACGTATTCGTCCACCATTACACTATTAGACGTCTCGCGACGACGTCGTCTTCTCGTCGGACGCGAGCTAGTAGATCCGCGAGTCGACGCGTTCGGGGGTGAGCCGCGTCTCGTCCTCGTGCGCCGACCCCCCACCGCCTCGTCTGCGCCCGACCCCCGGGGAAGGAAACGCTCCGCCGGAGACGCCGCCGTCGCACGCCGCTGCGGCAGCGAGGCCCACCAGCGCGCCCGCCACGACATCCGCGGGCCTGTGCTTGTAGTCCACGATCCGGGACGCCGCGACGTAGCACGCGTACGCCGCGGGGAGCGCCGCGGCGGTGTGCAGGTACCGCGCCTCGCGCGGCGCGAGCGAGGCGAGGAAGCCGCGTCGCGAGAGTGCGCCTTCTCCGTCACGCGGGCTCCTCTCGGCGGCCCGCGCGGAGAGCTCGTCCGCCTCGCCGCGTGGATCGTCCTCTTCTCCCTCCCCTTGCGTGGCAAGCGAAGCGGAAGACGCGGCGGAGCGCCTCGTGAGCCACCCCGCGCCGACGACGGCGGCAGCGGCGCGGGTCATCCCCGCGAACGCGATGGCGGCGTGTCCCGATGGGAACGAGAGCGACGCCTCGTCCGTCTCGGCGACGGCGGCGCGGCACTCCGCGCGGTCACCGACGGCGCCCGGCTCCGTGGCCGCGAGGTACGCCGAGAAAAGAGCGCTACTCGCGCCCACCTCCTGGAACTCGGCCAGCGCCGCGGCGTAACCCTTGTAGTCGCAGGCGGCGAAAAAGTTAGGACGCAGGCGCCCCACGAAGGCTTTCCCGGCGTTGTACGTCCCCATCGCGACGAGCAGCGCGTTCCCGAGGGCGAAGCTCTGGTGCGTCCACCACACCACCGCCGCATCTGGCCCCACGCGCGTGTGCGCCCGCGCGGCGAGCGCGAATATGAGCGCGAACGGGAGCATGCAGCAGGTCAGCACGAGGTTTGTGTTGCTCACCGTCGACGGATGCGCGGGGTACGCCAGCTGCGGATCTCGCTCCAGGAAAAACTGGTCCTGCTCGCGCCACGCGTCGACGTTCAGGCGGACAACCAGGGCGTAGACGAGACTCATGAGCAAGGGAAGTACGCGGGGCTTCGACTCGCCCCACGCCACCTCGACCAAACGGCGCGACATCGAGGCAGATGCCGCGTGACAGCGAGCGCGCGACGCGTTTTGTTGCCATTGTTGTCGGTGCCCACAGCCAAAAAGGCTCTTCTCTCGGTCGTCCGCTCGTCGGAAAAGTCGAATGTCGGCGGCGGCGGGCTCACACCGGGCCGCGCCCTGTTTCCGCGATGGCGAAGAAGGGCCGCGTGGCGCGCATTCTGACCACCCTGCATCGTGTTGCCGGGACGCCCATCTCCGAGGCGCTGAAGCGCAGGCAGCGCGCGGCCATCCAGCGCGGGGATGCCGGGACGCACGGCGGGGAGAAGTCGCAATGGAAGAAACGCAAGGAGCGAAAGGCTCGCCGCGAGGCGTTCGAGGGCGCTGCGACGCAGACCGGCTTGCCTCACGGCTACCACAGCGGCCAGCGCGTTTTGCTCGTGGGAGAGGGTAACCTGTCCTTCGCGCTCGCGCTTACCACCCTTTTCGACGGCGAGGGCGCGAACGTCCTGGCCACTTCGCTCGACCGACCGAGCGTCGCGCGCGCGGCGTACCCCGACCTGCGCGACATCGAGCAGTCCCTGGAGGCCTCCGGCGCGGCGGTGCGCTTCGGCGTGGACGTCGAGGACGGCGATGCGCTCAGGAAAGCCGCCAAGGCGTGGTGGGCGGCGGGGAACGACCCCGAGGCGCGCGCGGCGAACGAGCGCGGCGGCGGCGGCGGCGGCGGCGGCGGCGCCGAGCCCGGCGCGCCCTCGGGCGCCGGTCCTGGTGGGTGCTTCAAAGGGTTCGACCGCGTGGTGTGGAACTTCCCCGACGCCGGCGTGGGCGTCGTCGGGCGCCTCGCCGTGCAGGCGAACCAGGACCTGCTGGACGCGTTTTTCAGGGCTGCGAAGCCCCTGCTGTCGAAGGACGGGGAAGTGCACGTCGCGATGCGCGCCTGCGAGCACCGCGCGCGGTGGAACGTCGCCGGCGTCGCGGCGCGCGCCGGGTACGCGCACCGCGCGTCTCTGGCCTTTGCGCCCGCCGACTTCCCCGGGTACGAGCACTTCCGCACGCTGGGCGAGGCGTGCGCGTTCGAAGCGGCGGCGGGGGGGGGGACCAAGGGGCGCGACGCGCGCGGTGACGTGACGGACGGGCCGCACGCCGCGCCCGCCGACGAGGACGTGGCGGCGGGCGCGCGGACGCTCATCTTCCAGGCGGAGAGACGCGGCGAGGGCGAGGCGAGCGGGAGGACGCGGAGAGGCGCGAAGAAACTTCTCCGCGGCGAGGGCGAGCGGGAGGACGCGCCCGGGCGATGACGCGCGATGCCGGGCGCTACTGTAATCACGGGTTTCGTCCCGACGTGGGATTTAGTCAGGTGTGAAGCTCCCTTTTAGTGATGCGCGCGAGCGGCGGGCGGCGCGGCGCGCGGCGCGGAGCGTTTCTTTTGGAAGCATTCCACACTACTGGCTGACTGGGAGCAACCTGCTTCCTGAGTTGCGAGTGGATTATTTCAGACTCTGGTTCCGCGCCACGTCGGACAGTCGGATTTCTCGTCGCTTTTCGGCGTGCGCTTCGGAGTTTCTTGGCTGAGCCCCGAACGGCGTGCGGAAGCCGGGTTCGGGCATAGGACCCCGCGCGGCGACCCTGCTCGCGCGGCGATCGCGCTTCGCTCCGAACCGCTGGTACTTCGAAACCCGCTCGTGCGTGCGCGGCGCACGTCCCGAACAGGCGAACAGGACGACGGAACTTTTCGATCCCGTCGTTTCGTTGTTACTTTCTCTCTCGGACGCGACGTTTTCGCTCGATCGGTGAACCATGCGACCTCGGAAACGCATCTCGATCATGGCGCGCACGCGCGCCACCCTGCAACCCCGCGCGACCCGAGCGGACGCGGCCGCCAAGCGCGCCGCCGCCGAGGCGGACGCGAAGCGCGCGTATCCGACCACGCCCTCGGGCGTCGCGTTGAAGAACAAAAGCTCCGACAGGTCTCGTGACCGGCGCGACGCTTCCGCGGGAGCGAAAAAGGCGGCCACCGCGAAAACGCCGAAACGCGTTTCGCTCGAGGCTCTCAAAGCGTTGACCGGGACCCAGCTCAGGGTGTTCTGGCCCTTGGACAATGCGTTTTTCAAAGGGAAGGTGGTGGAGTTCGACCGGTTCACGATGCAGCACCGCGTGCGGTACGAGGACGGGGACGCGGAGTGGCTGGAGCTTTTCCGCGAGCGCGTGCGGTGGGACCAGCCGCCGAGCGATGACGCGCGCGCCGCGCTCGCGGCGGCGGCGAGGGAACCGCCGAAGGTTTTTTTCGGGGCGGAAACGAAACCGAAGGCGGCGGGAAACAAGAACCCCAGGGATCCCGCGACAAAGAAGAGCGTCACGGACGGCTGCGCGAAGTCCGCGACGAAGTCCGCGAAGACGAAACGGGGGGTTCCGCCCGTCGCCGCCGACGACGCGGGCGCTGAGGGTAAAAAAAACAAAAAACCCAGAGTCGGCGACGCGTCCGCAAAGGCGAGCCCGAGGGCGACCGCGAAACCCTCGAAGCCGTCCGAGATGAAACCGGCGGCACCAGAACCGACGATTACGCACGACGCGAAGCGCGCGTCCGTCGGCACGCACGCGGCCGCGATGCGTGCGATCGCGACGCGCGCGGAGGACGCGTCGGCGGATCCGTCGCCGATCGCCGTCGCGGACTCCGTCCCGGCGCCTCCGGCGGTTCCGCCCGCGCCGGCGACTGTCCCGTCCGCGCCGTACGCCGGTATCTACGCCGGATCGAAGATCGACACCATCCTGCGCGTTGCGGTTCCCGCGCTGTGCGCCGCGGGCGCGCGGGGCTTGCGGCCCATCGACATCCTGGAGGCCCTGTTCGCCGCGGGCAAAGGACACGCGCTGGCCGACCGCAAGGCGAAGATAATCGGCGTCGCCGCGGCGCTCGATCGGGGCGCGGCGGTCGGCATTCTACGAAAGCTGCAGGTCAACGGTAGGACGAAACGGTACCAACTCGCGATGTTCGACCTTCCTCGGGAGTTCGAGCTGGAACGACCGGGGGCGTCGAAACCGAAGAAACCGAAACCGAAGCCCGCTGTCGACGGCGCGCCTTCCGAACCGGCGCCGAAGCCGACGAGGACCCCGCCGACGCGAGACGCGGCGCCGCCGGCTCGGTACCACGCCGGCGCCGAAATCGCCGACTTCGCCGACGTCCTCGAGGCTGCCGAGGCGACCTCGCACGGTCCACAGATACAGCCGCACATGAAGTTGTCCGAAGAAGAAGCGTGGGCGCGCCACTCCGAGTCGGTCTGGGAACCCCTGGCCCCGGAAGCGGTGCGGGACGCGTGGGTGTGTTGCGAGGCTCCGGGATGCGGGAAATGGCGACGCGTGCCCGCCGTCGTGGCGGCGCGCGTCGACCAGGAACCTGACGCGAAATGGCGCTGCGTCGACTCGCGCGATGCGCGATTCGCGCGGTGCGACGCGCCCCAGGAGTTGCCGAGCGACGACATCGACGAGCGCGTCGCCTTGACCAACCGGGCGGAGGAGAAACGCGAGCGGAAGCGACGCCTGGACCGCGAGTACCGCATCCGCAAGCGGATGCGAGTGCTCAACGAGCGGCGCATGGAAGCGCTTGTCGCGTTCGATGGCGAAGAGGAGGATCCACCGAGCGTCGCCGCGATTCTGCACGTCATCGGAGACGAAGAAGACGCGTACGTCATGCTCACGATCGCGTACCCGCCGCCGCCGCCCGCGAGGCGTCGACGCGCGTACGCGCGACGCGGCGCGCCCGCCGGCGGTCCGCGCGGCGTCGCGGACGCCGTCGCCGCGGCGCGCGCGAAGAAGGGTAAGCGACCGTACGCCCCCGGCAGGTTCGCGACGCTCCAGTCGCTCTGGGCGAACGCGCCTCCGCCTCGCAAGCGCACCGTTCCTGCGGGCCTCATAGAGGCGATGCGGCGGCACGGCGCGTTCGCGGTGAGCCGCCGCGTGAACGTTGCCGGAACCGCGCCGAGCGCGACCGCGAGTCCCGTCACTTCCGCCGACGTCGCCGAGGTGGTCCTGCGGTTCCGGCGGCTGGACGTCTCTCCTCGCGACATGTGCGGGCTGCGCGCGGCGAGTCCAGAGCCCATCGATGAAGACCACACGCGTGTGCTCTTGACTCCGACGATCGTCGCGCGGACCGCGGTGCTTCCGGGGTTCGCGTTCGTGCCGGCGCCCGCCGCCGACGCCGAGGAAGGCGCTTTGTTTGCGTGGGAGACGCTCGAGCCGAGACGCGCGCCGGCGGAGGTGGAGGAAGATGACGAGACCCTGGGAGATATGCAGAGACGCCTGGTGAGCGACGCGCAGCCCACTGCCGCGGGTGACTCGGCGATAAAGGGTTGGGGCCGCGTCGGCGCGCGCCGCGCGCGCGTCCGCGGCGACCGAGTCCGCGCCCGGTTCAAAGAAGCCGCGCGGGCCAACTTCGAGGCGTGGCGCGCGTTGCCTTCCTCGCAGGCGCGCGACGAGGCGCGCGAACGCACACTCAAGGATTCCGAGCCCGCGTTCCTGACGGACGTGCCCGTCCTCGGCGGCGCGCCTTTCTGGCGCGTCCCAGCCTGGACGCACCCGCACTGGCCCCTGGGCGGCGCCAGCGACATCAGCCCGCCCCCGAAGAAGCAGCGTAAGTTGCCCCGCGTGTGGCGCGGGAAGGACCTGGACATGATTGTCTTTGGCCGGAATGAGCGGCTGGAGTGGGCGAGGAAGACGGGCATGTTTCTGGCGCGCGCGCGCACGGCGCTGGGGGACAGGCGTCTGCACAGGAACGCCTGGGGCGGGAGCGTCTTGGACTCGGTGCTCGGCGCGATGCTCACGCAAAACGTGTCGGACGTGTTGTCGAGCTCGGCCATCATGAACCTCGCCGCGAGATTTCCGGGCGAGGGCGCGACGGCGGCGCCGCAGGCCACGGCGCTGCCGGAGCCGTGCTTCGAGGAAAGCGTCGACGTCGAGATGCGTGCTGCGACGATCGCATCGGTGCCGCCGTCGGCCGAAACTCTTTCTGTGGTCAACGAGACCGTCGCCGCGCTCATCGCCATCGCGGCGGAGACGGCGGAAGCCGCGGCGGCGTTGTCTGCGGTGACGGGTCTGTTTCCCGGCGGTGACGCGGAGGAGGCGGAACGACGCCTTGCGCCGCCCGTGAACGTGGAGGACGATGACGAAAACGAAAACATCGCTTCAGCGGTTCGGTCGCGATTATTGCCACCGTCGTCGCCGATCCCGCCGGAGCTGGTTTCGGCGGCGAGCGGCGCGTCAGCGTTCATCGCCGCGGGAGGGGTCGCGCGGCCGCTCCCGGCGGCGATTTCGCCGCCGAGCACGCCCGCGGCGGCGGCGCCGCCGCGCGTCGTCGTTTCGCCCGCGCGCACGCCACCGAGTCTCTCTCCGGCCTTGCCTCCGCCCGCGCCGAGAAGCGGCTGGGTCCCGTACAGGAAAAAGACGAAGGACCAGATCGTCCGGGAAGAGCGTTTGGCGCTGGCGGCGAAGGCGCTTCTGGTTCCTGACCCGTGCCCGCGTCCGGCGGAGACGCGCGACCTGATCGACTGGCGCGCGGTGATGCATGCGCCGCTGGAGGAGGTGGTGGAGTGCATCCAGTGCCGCGGCATGCATTACATGCTCGCGCAGCGCATCCAGCGCGTCCTTCGGCGCGTCGAGAGCGAGCGGAACGGCGAGCTCTCGCTGGAGTTCCTGCGCGACTGCCCCACGGATGTCGCGCGCGGGTACCTTCTGTCCATGGAGGGCTACGGCGTGAAGACGGTGTCCTGCATCCTGCTGCTGGCGCTGTACCGCGCGGACTTCCCCGTGGACGTGAACGTCGGGCGCATCATGGCGCGCCTGGGCTGGGTCCCCCTGGAGACGGAGGAGGCGCTGGAGGAGCTGTCCCAGTACGCGCCCGAGCCAGCGGTGTACAAGTTCCTGCGCGAGCGCCTGAACAGCTTCGGGCTGCAGACGCTCTTCGAGTTGCACTACCACATGATCACGCTCGGGAAGGTGTTCTGCGAGAAGCGGACGCCCAACTGCGCGGCGTGCCCGCTGCGCGACATGTGCGAGTACGCCAGCTCGGGCGGAAAGCGCCAGCAGAAGGAAGACCACCGGGACGGCCCCGAGCCCGCTCCCGCGCGCGCTGCGGCGGTGCCGGTGGAGACCGCGGAAGGCCGGGAGGAGCTGGAGCCGGAGCCGGACGCGACGTCGACGCGAAATCCCGCCGGCGCCACCTCCGACGCCGCGACGCCGGAGACGACGCCGGCCCCCTCCCCCGCCGACGACCTGGAGTCGGTCCTCGCCGCCGGCGCGGCGTGGGACAGCGGCGGGCGCCCCCCCGTGGGCGCGCCCGCGGTCCTGCTCCTGGACTCGGGCGCGGGTTGGCCGGAGGCCAGGCTCGCGCACGCGCGTCTGTCTCGCGCCGTGCACCCGGACAAGTGCGCGGACGCGCGCGCCGCCCACGCCTTCGAGCTGGTCACGGCGGCGCGCAACGCGATGGCGCCGGGCGTTCCGGAGGACGACGCGCTCGGACTCGGCGCCTTCGCCGTGCGCGACGAGGTGGTGCGCGTCGACGCGGACGGCGAGGTGGTCGTCGGTCCCCGCGGCTCCCTGGGGAATCCGACCGAACGCGGCGGCGGCGCGTTCGAACCGGCGCGGAAACCGACGGCGGACCGTCGCGACGGGGCTGGCGGACTCGGGGATATCGAGGACGTCGGCGGCGCGAGCGGCGCGAAGGACGCTTCGCGTCCCGACAAGGGATTCGCGCGCGCCGCCGCGGAGGCCGCCGCGTCGCACGCGGCGTCCCCCCTGCAACTGCGCACGCGCCCCGCGGCGATGTCCACGACGCGCGTGCGCCACGAGCTCATCGCGTGGAGCCTCCCCGCGGATATGATCCCCGAGGCGCTGAAACGCCGGGCGCCGGAGGTGGACGCGGACTGCTACCTCGCCGTGCGGTGCCTCCTCCCCTCGGCTCTGGCGGAGGCGACGCGCGCCGGCGCCCACGCCGGGTGCGAGGTGACGCCCCTGTCCGTTCTCGTGCCCTGCCGCGCGGCGATGTACGCCAAGTTCCCCCTGCACGGCACGTACTTCCAGACCAACGAGTTGTTCCTGGACGCGCGCACCGCGGCGGCGCCCGTCATGGTCCCCGCGCGCCGCCTCGAGTTCGCGCCGACGGTTTCCGTGTTCCTCGGATCCTCCGTGGCGTCCATCTGCCGCGGCATGTCGCGCGCCGAGGTGGCCGCCGCGTTCACGCACCGCGCGGTGTGCGTCCGCTCGTGGGACGCCGAGGCCGGGGGGCGCCCGCGCCCGCTCCCCAGGTGGGCGTGCCCGTTCGCGCCCAAGGCGAACACGCTGGGCCCGGCGCCGGGGGAGGAGCGCGCCTTCGTCGGCGGCGAACGGGGCGGGTCCCGCGCGTTCGCCGTCGCGGAAGTCGCGACGGGGGGTTTTTCGCGCGGGTTTTCATTCGCGGAGATCGACCCGTCTCGAGAGACGGGGTCGCGCGAAGCCACGAGAGGCGGGATCTCCGGCGGCGCCGGGTCCCCGGAGACCCCGGCGCCGCCGACAGGAGGCACGGTCTCGTCGGCGGACCCTTGGGGGCCTCCGCGCCCAGCTCCCCCCCCGGTGAACGCGGAGGACGCGTTCGAGTCGGACGAAGACGCCATGGACGAGCGGTGGGACGTTTTAGAGACGTTCCCGGACCGAGAGCGCGGATCGACCCGGGACCCGGAGGCGCCGCCGGATGCCGAACGAGCGAGGGGCGTCGACACCGCGTTCCCGATGCGACGTCATCGCAGTCCGGAGGGTGGGGATCCCAGATGGAACGTCGGCGTGTTGGCGGCGTTTGCGGCGCGGCGCCGAGCCGCGGCGGCGGCGCGGAGAAAGAAAAAGGCGACGCGAGACGGCTCGGGTCCCTCCGGGTCCGGGTCTGGGTCCGCCGAACGACAAAAGCGGGAGCCGAACATCCAGACGTTCTTCTCACCCGCGGCGTGAGACTTTGTGTCGAGATATCACGATAAAACGTTCGTGAGAACCGCGAGACGTCCTTTCGAGGCGCGCGCGAAACGACGCTCGCGAAAGGGCACCAGTCCTCGAGAAATCCTCTACGGACCGAGGGTCCGTAGAGGATTTCTTCTCCATAGCTTCTCCATAGTTTTCTCCATAGCTTCTCCATAGCTTTTCCTCCATAAGGCTTTTAGTCAGATAAAAACGCGCAACCGATCCATATAATGAATCTTGATTGATGAGCGCGCGAGAACGCGAGAATAATCGGTTCGCAATCGCAGGGTCGCCCAAGCCAAAATCGGTCACCAGTTTGGGTCTTCCCTCGAGACGCGCGCGCGCGAACTCGCCCAAATCGTCACCGCCTCATCAAAAATGCCCATACGGAAATTATTTTTTTGGGTATTCCGCAGTTCCGCATGCGCGAAAAAAAGACCTGTCCTGAGCGTCCGGGGCCGACCTAAATCCGCCACCCGTTGGTTCCACAGCTAAACAGTCACAATATTGTGTTTTTAAAAAAGACACATCATGTTCAGTCACAACTTACGGAAAATGTCGATGGGGAACAATTCGTGGAACAATTCATGGAACAATTCGTGGAACAATTCGTGGAACAATTCGGGAACAATCATCAGGCAAACGAACAGGCGAGAACAAACAAGCGGGATGACATGAAATTCGCGAGATTCCTTCGGTGCCTCTCTGCCCCAGGATGAGAGTGAATGAGTCAGACTTCCTCAACTTCCTCGCGGGAGCCTGGTGTGCACGCACAGAGTCGACGCGCGCGAGCGGAGCGAGGAGGTATCGGCGTCGTCCGCGAGTGTCCGTGTTCGATCGCGCGAGGGCGTGGGGTGCGCGTGCGAGGGTTCGGCGCGACAGTCGCGCGGCGGAGGAGCAAATAATATCGCACTGTCTCGGCACTGTCGGATGACGTGGGTGTCATTCGGGATGTCCCCGACGCTCACGACCCCGAGCGCGTCGCGCGCGGTGGAGCCGCGCGCTGCCGCGCGCTCGTGCGCGGGCGTGTGCCACCTCGCGCGCCAAGCAGTGGTCCGGTCACGCCGTAACGCCTCGAGCGTCGCCGCGCGCGCGGCTGCCGCGCCGACACCCGGAAACCGCTTACGTGTCCTCCGCGGAACAACCTCCGGCGGAGCGGAATATTTCCGCGACGGCGAATGTTACCTTCGCGGCGCCGCGGCGGTTGTCAGCGGCGGGGCGCGGCGCACCCGAGCCTCGATACTCCGCGCCATCTCTGACTCATCGGAAACCTCTGTGGAGACCACCTCCGCGGAGACCACCTCCGTGAAGGCGGACGCGGCGCGCGACGGGGACGCCGTGTCCCCCGCGCCTCTCTCCCGCGCCCCCGTTTCCGACGAGGCGGACGAAACCACCCGAAACCTGATCGCCACCGCGTTCCCGCTCGTCGGGGTGGGCCTGCTGGTGGGCATCGGCGCGGTGTACAAGGACGACATCACTGACTTCCTGCAATGGTTCACGGGGTACGTCGAGGGGCTCGGGCCGAGCGGGCCCGCGCTGTTCATGGCGCTGTACGTGCTGCTGGAGATCTTGGCGGTTCCGGCCATCCCGCTCACCATGTCCGCCGGCGCCATCTTCGGCCCCGCGCAGGGCACGGCGATGGTGAGCGTCTCCGCGACGGTCGCGGCGACCGCGTCCTTCTTTATCGCGCGGTACGCGCTTCGCGACCGCGTGAAGGAGATGGCGGACCAGTACCCCAAGTTCGCCGCCATCGACAACGCCATCGGCGAGGACAGCTTCCGCGTCGTCGCGCTGCTCCGGCTGTCGCCGCTGCTGCCGTTCGCGCTCTCCAACTACCTGTACGGGCTCACCTCGGTGAAGGCCAAGCCGTTCGTGGTGGCGAGCTGGCTCGGCATGCTCCCCGGAACGTTCGCGTACGTGAGCGCGGGGAGCGTGGGCAGGACCATGATGGAGGCGGGCGCGGGCGCCGGCGAGGCGGGCGGGGACTGGACCCACGCCGCGCAAATCGCTTGCGGGTTCGGCTTTGCGCTGCTCAGCGGCTCGTATGTCGCCAACCTCGCGTCCGAGGCGCTCAAGGACGTCGAGGAAGAGATGAACACGATCGAGGCGCGCGAGCAGTGACAGCCGGGTCCGACGTTTCGCGCGAAAACGCGCCGAACGAGACCTGCATCGAGAGAGACTTGCTTTTTCGCGTCGCGCAAAAGACGCCGTCGCCGTCGCGCGCGCGAGGAGCTTCAAGAAACAGAGTACGCAGCTAGTAGTATTCTCATACTAATACTACGCGAGTAATACGCTTTCCTTTTCTATCCGTCGCAATCATCATCATCATTGGGGGAGCAGCGCCGCGCCCTCCTCGGATGCCCGTCGCGACCACCTCTGGATCCTCGCGGCGGTTACGGTCATGACCGCCGCGACCACGCCCCCCGCAAACCCAAACCCGACGAGCGCCGCCGCGGCGCCTCGCCTTCCCGACGCCGAAAACGCCCTCGCCGCCGCCTGAAAGTCGGCGCCCCCTCGCCCCAAGGCGCTCGTCGCGGAGTAGTACTTAGTGCGGAACGCCGACCCGGGCACGCACGCGTCGGCGCCCGCGCTCTCGTCCATCACCGGGTACACGCTCTCGAAGTACAGCCCGCACGTGCCGAAGCCCTCGCGGTCCAGCGTGTGCGCGCCGCGCTCGAGCTTGAAGTACCCGTTCTCACCCCAGCCCTCGCCGAACGAGTTCTTGAGGATCCAGTACTTCATCGGGCGCCCGCCCACCATCTCCTCGCCCCAGCCGGTGACTACCACCGCGTGGTTGATGGCCATGATCTCCATCTCCGCGGTGTGCGGCGCGGCGCCGCAGTCCTTGCTGGAGATGATGCCGGACGCGTACAGCTGGAACGCCTTGTTGGCGTTGATCCCGACGGCGACGGGGTGCCGCGAAACCGCCGCCATCAGCGCCGCCTCGCCGGCTTCGAAATCCAGCTCGCAGTACCCGAACACGCGGTCCATGAGCTGCAGGTTCGCGGGACAGTTCCCGTTGGCGCTGCCGAGGCCGCTCTCGATGGAATCCAGCTCGCGGCGCTCGTCCTCGGCGCCGAGATCCTGCACCTGGTAGACGCCGAGCGTGCCCTCCGCCTCGAAGGTGCCCAGCGCGCCGGCGGCGGCGACGCCCGCCCCCGCTGTGTCCATCGCCGCCCGGCCACTACGCGCGCCCGCCGCCGCGGCGGCGTGGAACGTGCGCGCGGTGGCCAGCCCCCCGTTCTCATGGATCCACTCGTACGCGGTGAACATGTTGCCCGTGTTGCACCCGCTGTCGTAGCCGTCGCAGTTGATGAGCTGCTCGGCGGAGAGCTCCACGTGCTTCTTGCGGCGTCCGGAGATGACCGCCTGCGCCTCGATGGTGTCCGTGGACGTGTACGCCCAGCAGGACGCGCACGAGGTCTTCTGCGTGTGAATCTTGCCCATCACCTCCGGCTGCGCCGCCCAGTCGAACGCCGCGGGGTACTCCGTCACGGGCACGTTCTCCTGCCCCAGCCGGCCGGAGGGCGTGACGCCGGGGATTGAAAACGTGCCGCTCCGCGCCCGCGCCGCCTTGTCGGCGCGCTTCTCCGCGAGCGTCCGTTTGCCCGCGTACTTGAGCACCTTGTCCTTGAACTCGGACGCGGAGTAGTCCGCGAACGGGGTCTGGCCCATCTTGAACGTCACGTCAGGCTGCGCGTTGTGCGCCTCGATGATGGCTTGGTTCTCGATGAACGACAGCTCTCTGTTTGGCGTTTGAAGAGAGAAGGTCAGGTGGCGGGTTTTCAAAGGCTTTTCTGAAACGGGACAGCTTCGGCATGATGGGCGGATGTTGTCGCGTTTGACCGGCGAAAACTCCCGCCGGCTTCCAAGAAAACCGTCAGGGTGTTTCGTCGCTCGAGGTGCCGTGCGCGGGTTCTCGGGGCGTGGCGCGCGCGTACCTTCGCATCGCCTCGAGGCACGGTTCGTCCGGCCCGAGATTGGGGCAGTACGTGTGGCCCGCGCCCTTGTGTTTGGTGACGAACTCCTGGAAGTCGGGGTGCGCGCCGAGGTTCGATCGCACCCCACCGAGAGCGGCTTCTTGCCGCGCGGTGTCCACCTCGGCGCCCGCGGTGTTGAATCGGGGAAGCTCCTCAGCTGCGTCGCTCAGGCCGCCCTGGACGTGGTTCATCGATGCAGTCGCGATGTCCGTAGCCGCGGTATCAACTCCATTCTCCTGCGCGGACGCGCCCGAGAGCAGCAGCAGCGCGCCCGTCGCCGCGAGCGCGACTCGGCGCGCGAAACGCGGCGGGGTGGAAGTCATCCGGCGCGACATCACCGTCGTGCGACGCGCGCGGGCTGACGCCACTGAAGCCTCGTCGGAAATCTCGCCACCTCCAACGTCGCCGCGAGGGACGGGGACACGATCGGGCGAACGAAGCGTGTCGTCGCGTCGCCGGGTGGCGCGCTCAAAAGTGTGTGTTCGTCGGACGCATTTCCCAAGAGGAAAGTCGCAACCACCTGGGCTGTTACAAACAAAATCATGCACGCTCGTCGTGTGGGCAAATGGTCATCTGGCTGGGAAAAACTTGGACTCGATTTCTTCACTCGTCGCTCGACACGTCCCGTGGAAGCCGCGTGCGGCCACTTCCCGGCATTCTAGACGCGCACGGCTACCCGCTCGGTGTACGAACCGCGGGCGCTCGTGCGGTCTGGCGGGTCCGGCGAGGTTACTCGGCGGCTCAAACCCATCGATGGCGATGGGGCGCGTGCGAGAGCACGAGGTGGGCGGCGGCGCCAGGCTGCTGGCGACCGCGCTGAGCTCCGGGGTGCTCCTCGTGGGCATCTTGGGCTGGATGGTCGCGGTGGGGACCATGGCGTCGCCCGGGGGAAGGTTCGGCGAGAACGTGCTCGCACCTTCCGCGGCGTACGCTACTCTGGGTGCGGCGACGTCCGACGCGGGCGCGTACGGGTCGCGAGCGGGCGAGGGCGCGACGGGGGGATCGCGGGCGCGTCCGAACGACGCGCTCGACGACACCAACGTTCGGCGACGAAACCGCCCCGGGGAGGGGGCGTACGCGGAGGATTCCGCGCGGGCCGCGAGCGGAGCGCGCCCCCGGACAGACCACGAGGCGTACGGAAGGAAACACGCGTGGCTCGCCGAGCACGGTGCCGCCGCGCACTACGACTCCTTCGACTGGAGCGACCGGCGGGGGGGCGACGACGACTGGGATCTCGGATCGGTCACCACGGGGGACGCGTCCGAGAAGGCGCGCGTCTCCTTGGAAGAGCTGCGCGCGAGCCTGGCGGGGGACGTCACGCCGGATTTCGACTGGTCGGGCGCGGAACTACCACGTCTGGGCCAGGATGTGGCCACCGGCGAGCGCCGTGAGCGGGGTTCGGGGGGGAAGAGGCGCGACGTCGAAGGGGAGGACGCCGAGGATGCCGACGCCGGCGCGAAGGATGATGAGACGAAGGTTGATCCCGCGGCCGCTGCGCTGTGGTACGACCCCGCGTTCGTGGAGGCGGAGACGGAGTACCGGACTCGAAGCGGGCAAGAGAAGATGGTGCGCGAGTTCCTCAACCCGCCCGCGTTAAACTACACAGCGAACACGGGGCGTTTGCGGCGGCTCGGGCGTACGCTCTACCTGGATGGTAAGCCGTGGTTGATGCGCGCGCTGTGTTACTCGCCCGTGCCGGTGGGCTGGGACCCCGACTGGTTCGAGCCGTACGGCGACTTCTTCACCAGCGAGTACGCGGGCATCTACGAGCGCGACATTCCGCTCATCGCCGCCGCCGGCATCAACACGCTGCGCATCTACACGCTCAAGTACTCGCACAGGCACACGCACTTCTTCGACTTGTGCTCGCGGTACGGCATCAACATCGTGGTCGGGTACGACTTCGAGGACGGCACGAAGACGCCCCTGAACGACGAGGCGTCGATGAGCAAGACGCAGACCAAGATTCGCGCGCTGGTGCGCGCGGCAAAGCACCCCGCGGTGGTGGGGTGGATCATCGGGAACGAGCTGAACGGCCCCTGGAACCTGTATGTGTGCGACAAGGACCTGGCAGAGAACTTCGGCATCTCGGGGTGTCAGTTTGACAACTCCATCGAGAAGCTGATGAAGACCATCAACCTGCTATGTGCGACGGTCAACGAGGAGGGGCTGATGTGCGGCACCGCGCTGGCGAACGTGAATCTGCCCGTCTCCAAGCAGCACCTGGTGGGCATGCAGATGTGGGGTGCCGCGGCGTGGATCAAGATGGCGGACCGGTACATGACCAACCTCGACTTCTGGGGCGTGAACCTGTACACCCGGCGGTACTTCTCGCCCATGGGCCTGTTCCAGCGGTTCCACACCACCTCGAAGAAGCCCATGATCATCTCCGAGTACGGCGTGGACGCGTACTCGCTCTCGCCGCAGATCGAGGGCTGGAACGCGTACGACACGATGGGCAACGAGGACGAGGTGAGCCAGGCGGACTGGTTGGTCACGATGGTGGAGGACCTCGAGCGGCACGCCACGACGTGCGCGGCGGGTTGCGCGAACCGGTTCATCTCGGGGGGCGCGATCATGTCTTGGGTGGACGAGTACTGGAAAGGCAAGTCCGTGACGCCCGTGCCCACGTCGGATGAGCGCATTCCCGTGATTTCGCGCGTGTGCCCGTCGCTGAAGGAGTACCTGCACAGCCCGTGCGGGTACGCGTCGCCGACGCAGCCAGACCTTTACGTCAACGAGGAGTGGTTCGGGCTGATGGCGGTGCGCAAGCGGTGTTCGATCAACAAGGTGGATCTGCTACGCCCGCGCGCGGCGTACTTCATGCTGAAGCTCATCTGGGCGGAGGGTGGGAGCTGCACGCCGTTCGTGGGCCAGGACCCGGAGAAGCAGCCGTACAACCCGAGCCGGTACCTCAGCTGCGGGCGCGCGATGAAGAGCTACATCATGCGCACGATGGAGACGTTCATGCGCGCCGAGGCGGAGGCGTTCCACGAGATTACGCTCAAGCCGGACAAACCCGTCCCGATCTTCGCGCACTTCGAGAATTTCTCCGTGCAGCTGAACCACCCCAAGGGCGTCATAAACCCCGTCTCCTCGAACCTGCAGAGCACGTTCCTCACCTGCCACGCGCAAGCGCAGATCCACAAGCGGAGCCCGCAGACGTGCCCGCCGGCGCCGGCGGTAACGGAGGACGTCGTGGCGTACGTGTCGCGCGAGGTGCGCTCGTTCGAGCAGCCTGGGGATACATCCTGCCCGCAGCAGGAGCAGATCGACGCCATGAAGCTCGAGGTACAGGTGACTACCGTCGCGGTGCTCTTCGGCGGCGCATACCTACTCGTGGCGCTGCTCATGAAGCGGAAACAGCTCAGGCGCATGACCCGCGACGCGCTCATCTCGCTGGCGCGCGCGAAAATGCCGGGCGCCGCGCTGCTCGTGACGGCTCCCGCGCCGGACGAGCTCGCCGCCACGTCCGCGGCGGACGCGTTGCTGGCGTCCAAGCCAGCCACGAGCCCGCCATTCGCGGTCGAGCTGAAGGACGAGCCGCCGGGCGACGCCGCGGACGACGCCAAGGAAAGGACGCGGCTCTCGCGCCGCGGCCCGGCGCCCGATGGCGGGTCGGAGATTGAGAGAGGCGTCGAGGCGTGGCGCGCGCGCCTCGCGCCCGCCGCCGAGACGCTGGGGGACCTGTTCGGGTTTCAGTCGCGCGCGTCTCACGCGGACGCCGCGGACGCGCCCGAGTCCACGCGCGAGCTGGTCGTGGACCGCCTCGCCAAGAACCTGTGGAACCTGACGCAAACGGCGGAGTGCCCCGTGCTCGTCGCCGGCGCGGCAACGGCGAGCGGGCCGCCCGCCGAGTACGCGGCGGACGCGCTGCACTCGCGCACCTTCGCCGGGTATGACCGGTGGTTGGCGCACACCAAGTTCGAGGACTTGTCGCTGCCGGACCAACCCACCAGCCTGGGATACGTGCACGGCGACGACGCCGCGCGCAGGCAACCCTCCGGCGCGCCTCTGCTGGACACCAAGCTGCACCAGCTCGTGCTGTTCGAGCTCATGTACACGGAGGCTGCGAACTGCCGCCTGCTGCCGGAGATGCTCTCGTTCGCGTACCACGCGGCGGCGGCGTGCGTCACCGCGCCGTCCGCCTCGAGCCCCAACACGGTGCGCGCGGTGCGCGGCGCGGGCCTGCCGCTCCCGGAGGGCGACTTCGTGCGGAGCGTGGTCGCGCCGTTCCACGGCGCCGTGGTGGAGAGCATGAACCTCGCCAAGCGCCTGCACCGGCGCGTCGGGTACGACGACGTGAACGAGACGTTTTGGCGCCGCGACGCGGCGGCGGCGATGTTCGAGGGCGTGGACGTGCCCGTCGCGCCCGGCGCCGAGCCCGCGGTGGCGGCGTACGCCCGGTTCCGCCACTTCTGCCGGACCGCGCACGGCGCGTCCGAGCGGGACAGGCGCTTGGGCGCCGTGTTCGAGAAGACGTTCCAGGAACACCTGGGCTGGGGCGCGGTGTTCGTGAACTTCCACAAGATGTTCACGTTTCTCTCCGTCGCCTTTCACGTCCTCATCGTGCACGCGTTTGTCGGGTTCGGCGAGCCGCTCCTGTTCGCGTCCGCGGCGTTGACCGCCGCGGCGTGCGCCGCCGTACTGGAGACGCACGCGCTGTTCATCCACGGGCAGGCGCTGATGTGCAGCCGGCGGGCGAGCTTCGCGCGCCTCGCCGCCGCGCTTCTCCTGCTCGTCGGCGGCGCCGCCGCCGTCGGCGGCGTCTTCGACGCCGATGTCTTCTTCGCGGCGGCGTGCGCGCCGTACCTGCTGTTCTCGCTGCTGGAGATCTGGGGGTACTACCCGCTGGGCGGGCCGGACCCCGACGGCGACTTGGTGGGCAAGCGGTCCGGCGGCGACCTCGCCGTGGACGACCCGAAGGACAAACGCGCATACCGCGCGTTTTGGGTCGCGATCCTGCTGGTCAAGTTCGCGATGGATTACATCTTCATCGTGCACTCACTCGTGACTCCCTCGCGGGCGATCATGCAGATCGACCTGTACTGCTGGAACTACAACTTCGCGGGCGAAGACTGCGACCAGTACGACTACGCGGAAGCGGTCCCCTTGGTGGCGATTCAGGCCATGCGTCTGTTCCGCCGGTACGCGTACAAGCTGCTGATGCTTTTCGAGCGCTGGTTACCCAACCTGATGCTGTATTACTGCAACCTGTTCTTCTACTACCTGGCGTTTCTCGGTTTCGCCAGCGCGTTCCACCGGCTGCGCTGGCGCGGTGTCTCCGACGGCTGGAGCAAGGTGGTGCGCAACTTGCCCACGCGCATCAAGGAGTTTGAGCGGCGCGTGCTCACGAAGGACGCGCGGCCGTTCGTGGACCCGTCTCCGAGCGCGGCGCTGTGCGCGGAGGCGGTTTCCGAGTCGTGGGACGTCTTCGCCAAGGCGTGGAACGAAATCGTGCGCTCGCTTCGCGACCGCGACTTGATTTCGGACGAGGAGACGCGTCTGCTGACGTTTTCGCGGCTGCGGGGTGCCGCGACGTCCGCGTTCTTCGGCGGCGCGATCGAGCGCGGGGGCTCGGACGGGTACCTTCTCTTCCCGGCGATGCTCTCCGCGCCGGTCTTCTCCAAGGCGGGCGCCTCGCGCAACGTCAACATGACGTACTCCATGGTTCCCGCGGTTTTCGCGCAGACGGCGGACACGTTCGCGTTCCTGTGCGTCTCCGTGCTCGGCGTCGCGGATGCCACGCGGCGCACCTCGCTCGTCGAGACGCTGCGCGTCGCGTTCGACCTCATCGCGTGCGCGGTCGTCAGGAGGCAGGCGGTCGCCGCGGACGCGCTCGTGGCGCTCCGAGGCCGCGCCATCGTCGCGTTCACGGCGCTCAGAGCCGCCGCCGCCGCGCCCGGCGACGCGCTCGTCGCCGAGCACGTCGCCGCCGCCGGCGCCGCGCTGGACGCGTGCCTCGGCGTCGTCGTCAACGTGCTCGCGGACGACCGCTCTCTGGAAGACGACGCCGGCAAGGACACCGCGCGCGCGCTGCGCGACGTGGTGCAGCGCCTGCGCGAGCTCGTCGACTTCTCGCGTCTGAGCGACCCGGGCCACGTCGCCGCGCACGCCGCCAAGGCGCTCGCCACCGCGTCGGGGCGCGCGACGGTGGATCACGCGTGGACGACGCTGACGACGGCGAACCCCTCGGCGGAGCCCGCGTCGCCCGAGGCGCGCGACGTGCTTCGCTTCTTCCTGGACTCGTTCACCGACCCGCAGCTGGCGCGCGCCGCGCCCGCGGCGCGCGCGCCCTCCATGGTCACGCTCACGCCCCTGTACAAGGAGGACGTCGCGCTCGGCGCGGCGACGCTGTCAGCGCGCGTGGACGGCGAAAACGTCTCCACGCTCCGGTTCCTCATCTCGATGATGCCCACGGAGTGGGCGGCGATGCTGCAGCGGTGCGGCCTGACGCTCCCCGGGCAGGACTACGAGGGGCTGCTGCAGACCCTGCACGACGACGTCGCCGCGGCGGGCGGGGGCGTAGACGCGCCTGCCAAAACGGCCGAGCTCGCGGAGAAGAGACGCCTCCTGCGCGAGATCTCGGAGTGGGCGAGCGGGCGGTCGCAGACGATGCTGCGCACGGTGCGCGGCATGGCTTCGTACGCCGACGCGACGCGCGTGCTGGCGCGGCTGGAGGGCGTGCCCGAGGCGGACATAGAGCCGCTGGTGGCGGTCAAGTACAGCCACGTGGTGTGCGCGCAGGTGTACGGCACGGAGGGCAACGAGGAGAACGACGATCATCTCGAGCGGCTGCTGCGCGAGAATCCGCACCTCAGCGTCGTCACCGCGCGCCGCGAATCCGTCGCCAAGGACGCGGACGCGTCTTCGGCGGAGACGCGCGGCGACGCGCCCGACTCGCCAGACTCCGACGTCTGGTTCGCGACGCGGCGCGTGGCGGACGCGTCCGGAGTGGTGCGCCAGACGCACCGCGTGCGTCTGCCCGGCTTCCCCATCGTGGGCGAGGGCAAGCCCGAGAACCAAAACCTCGGCATGGCCTTCGCGGCGGGCCTGTACCTGCAGACGATCGACATGAACCAGGACTGCCAGCTGGCGGAGGCGCTCAAGATGCGCAACGCGCTGGCGACGTTCACCGGCGCGACGCGCCTGGTGGGCTTCCCCGAGCAGGTGATCACCGACCGCAGCGGCTCGGTGGCATCGTTCGCCGCGCTCTCGG
>MDSV01238256.1_pt1 | contig 22580 bp, 36 predicted proteins | sample 810851 | NCBI WGS metagenome assembly MDSV01 (sample SAMN05326640, study PRJNA326480) | marine metagenome | isolation source: seawater | place: Atlantic Ocean: North East | collected 2012 | reverse complement strand
TCTAGCAGATGCATTTGATACTATTCAACAAATCATAGGTAAGAGAGGTTTGATTAGAGCTTATGCTAAGTCATACCATTATGGTCAAGATGCATATGCGCACAGAGATATTAGTACAAATAGATATAAAACTAAAGATGGAAAATCAAGAGCTGAGCTTGATCATGTGATAGAAGATTTTGAAACTGTAATTATATACATGTCAAAAGATTGGCAAAAAGATTATTATGGATCAACATTATTGTATACAGATGTTGGTGAAATAGAAGCAGCTTGTTTACCAAAGTACAATAGAGCTTTTATATTTGATGCAGCACAAGAACATTCTAGCTCACCATTATCAAGATACTGTCCTATCAATAAAGATATCTTAGTATTCAATACAATGCCTATACGTCAAAAGGACGAAGGCTTTACTTACTTAATGGAACATTCAAAGGGCCTACCACATAGTGGTAAAACATTTGAACAGCATTTGTGGAATGTATATTGGAATCTTGAACATGGATTAAAAGCTAGCAGAGCTGCATGTAGAGCAGGATTATGGCATAGTGTATATGGAACTGTGTATGACAAACATGACAAGAGTAAGTTTACTAGGGACATAGTTCGTGGGTTCATAGGGGACGAGGCAGAGAAGTTGGTTCATCAGTTCTGTTCTTATACAACAAATAGAGTAGAACATATACTTGAGTCCGGCAACGCTGATCTTATGATGATAGAATTTGCAAATCTTGTTGACCAAAACTACGATGGGAAGTATAATGAAAAGCTGGCAAAGCTAAAGTCTGGCTTTGATACTGTCAACGAAGTTACAAGGTTAGAAGATGAATCTGGAAGAGATACAGAATGAATGGGATAAGGACAGTAAGATTGACAGAACCGAATTAGGTGAAGAGTCAATCAAGATCCCTGCCCTGCATTCAAAGTATTACCAAATGTACAGTAGAGAAAGATTACAGCAAGCTCGCCTTGTTGAAACACTAAAGTTGTTGAGGAAGGATAAGTGGGACTACTACTCTGGTAATTTAGATAAAGATGAGCTAGAGGAAAAGGGTTGGTATCCATTTCAGATGAAGGTACTAAAATCTGATATTCCAATGTACATAGATAGTGATCAAGAGATTGTTGAGTCAAACTTGAAAGTAGCATATAGTAAAGAAAAGGTTGACTTCTTAGAAGCTATCATTAGAACACTTAACCTAAGAAGCTATCAGATCAACAATGCAATCAACTGGGAAAAGTTTAAGGTTGGTGCATGATTAAGATTTCCTATCTCGACGATGTTCATTGTAAAGTGGAGTGTGAGGCTTCTATAGCTCAGGAGCTTTCAGACTTCTTTACATTTGAGGTACCTGGTGCAAAGTTCATGCCTCAGGTAAGGAACAGAGTATGGGATGGTAAGATACGATTATTTAACCAAGTGACAAGAACAATTTATGTAGGTTTAACAAACTATATTGTTGACTTTTGTCGAGTTAGAGACTATAAATGTGACATCGATGGAAAGATAACTCATGTAAATGAGTTTACTGATAAGGATGTAGATGATTTGGCTCAAGCAATAAACTTATCAATGGAGCCAAGAGATTACCAGAAGCAGGCTATCGTTCATGCTTTGAACAATAAACGCGCACTTCTCCTTTCACCAACTGCTTCTGGTAAGTCTCTTATCATCTACATGCTTGCCAGACACTACCCAATGAAAAAACTAATTGTTGTTCCTACAACTGGCTTAGTACATCAGATGGCTTCTGATTTTGCTGAGTATGGTTACGTGGATGAAGTTCATAAAATAACTGCAGGAGCGTCCAAAGAAATTGAATCAAATATTACAGTTACTACTTGGCAATCGATCTACAAGATGCAGAGAAAATGGTTTGAGCAATTCAAAGTGGTCATTGGAGACGAGGCACACTTATTTAAAGCAAAGTCGCTCACCAACATTATGTCTAAACTCGTACAGTGCCCATACAAATTTGGATTTACAGGTACACTTGATGATACTCAGACACATAAGTTAGTATTAGAGGGGTTATTTGGTCCAGTAGAGAGAGTTATTAACACTTCTGAGCTGATAAAGCAGAAGTATCTAGCTAATTTGAAGATAAATATTTGTATACTGGGTCATGCTGATAACAACAGAGCAGATCTTGCAAGAGCCAACTACAGAGACGAGGTAGACTACATTGTTGGTTCTTCTTCACGTAATGACTTTATAATCAACCTTTGCAATGAGCTAAAGGGCAATACATTAGTATTGTATTCCTTGGTTGAAAAACATGGAAAGGAGTTGTACAGGCTAGCACAACAGTTGGATAAGAAAGTATTTTTTGTACACGGCGGAGTGTCAGGAGTTGACCGAGACGAGATCAGAGGCATTGTCGAAAAAGAGACAGACGCACTCATTGTGGCTTCGTATGGTACTTTTAGTACTGGTGTTAACATTCGCCGGCTATCTAATATCGTGTTCGCCTCACCGAGCAAAAGTAAAATTAGAGTCTTGCAATCTATCGGACGAGGATTGCGCACTCATACGGATAAGGATACCACTAAACTATTCGACATTGTAGATGATCTAAGATGGCGTAAGTGGACTAACTTTACACTTAAGCATTACGGAGACAGACTAAAAATATACAATGACGAAGAGTTTCAATATAAAATCCACAGTTACACCTTAAAGGATTAGAAATGTATCACGCAATAGTAAAATTAATGAACGGAGAAGAGTTGATTACTAAAGTGATCAATGATGATGGAGGACACTGGACTTTTCAAGATCCTGTGATTATGTATAGACACATAGCTCCAACAGGTATGACATGGTTGCAATGTTCACATTGGTTACTGTTTAATGAAGTAAGTATTGTAAGGGTTCATAAAGACAAAGTGCTTGCCCTGGTTGGTGATCTCCATGACAATGTTATAGCAAATTATGAAAAATTTTTACAAGAAGGATATGTTGAAATGAGTGAAAAAAGAAATAGTGGTCATGAAAAAGAAAAATTTGAACAACAAATTGATCAGCTGGTGGGTGTTGGTGCCAACACTACATACCACTAATGACTAAGAAGAAGCGAGGAGCTCATTATGTCGACAATAAACAGCTGTATGCAGTTATGGTTGACTATAAAAAATCTGTTGACGAAGCAGAGCAAAGTGGGGATACTAAACCACAAGTGCCAGACTATGTCGGACGTTGTTTACTTCAGATCGCTAATAGGTTAGCGACTAAACCAAACTTTGCTAACTATACGTTTAAGGATGATATGATTAGTGATGGGATTGAGAATTGTGTTAGCTATATTGATAACTTTAATCCTGAAAAATCTCAGAACCCTTTTGCGTACTTTACACAGATTATTTACTATGCATTTCTTCGAAGGATACAAAAAGAGAAAAAGCAACTATATATTAAACACAAATCATTGGAACAGTCGGTTGTGTTTAACCAATTGGTAGAAGGGGATGACCATGGTATTGGAAACAACCTTGACTTCCAAACTGACTATATGAATGATTTTGTTACTAACTTCGAGAGCAAAGAGCAAAAGGTTAAACAGAAACGTAAGAAGGCAAAAGGCGTCGAGAAGTTTTACTAGGATCTAACATGGAGCAGTCAAATGAGTACGCAAAAGAAGGTTGTCGTTCCCGCTCAGATTCAATATTGGATGGAGGAGTTAAACAATCCAAATGTTTCAATCAACTTGAAAGACAATACAGCACAAAAGCTAGAAGAGCTTATGGATGTATTGACAGATCAGTTGGCTAAGTATCAAAAAGATCGAAAGAAACTTCAGCGGAAGTATGAAAGGAATTCCAATAAGTGGAGATAGCATTATTGACTGACCTTCATTTTGGAGCACGTAATGATAATCAAAAAGTTGCAGCGTTCCAAAAGAAGTTTTATGATGAAGTGTTCTTTCCTTATGTAGATGAACATGGAATTACTGAGGTAGTAAACTTGGGTGATACATTTGATAGACGTAAGTTTATCTCGTATACATCACTCAAGTCTGCTAAAGAGATGTTGTTCGAACCTCTACACCAACGTGGTATGAAGATGTATACTATTGTAGGTAACCATGACATTACATATAAGAACACCTTAGAAGTTAACAGTATCAATCTATTGCTTGATAGGTATGATAATGTTGTAGAGTATAGTGAGCCTGCTGAGATCAATATAGATGGTCTTGATATCTTACTTGTACCTTGGATTTGTAAGGACAATGAAGATAAGACATGGTCTATGATTCAACAGACTAAAGCTCAAGTATGTTTTGGACATCTTGAGTTAACTGGGTTCCAGATGTATAAAGGCATGCCTAACTATGAAGGATGTAATCCTAAAGCATTTGAGAAGTTTGATCAAGTGTTTAGTGGTCACTTCCACCATAAGAGTACATCTGGCAATGTAACTTATCTTGGAACAGCTTATGAATTAACCTGGTCCTGTTACGAGGATCAAAAAGGCTTTCATACATATAATACTGAAACAAGAGAGTTGACTTTTATACCAAATGAGCATACAATGTTCCATAAGGTATTCTATAATGATAGTAAGATGACTTATGAGGATGTTAATAATGCTAACTATGAAGCACTAAGAGATTGTTACGTCAAGTTAGTTATTAATGAAAAGAATAACCCTGTGTTGTTCGATCAACTTATTGGTGAGATAGAGGATGTTAATCCTATCCACCTACAAGTTGTTGAGGACCATATGTATCTGGACTTAGAGGATGATGAAAACATTGTTGATGAAGCTGAAGATACACTATCAATACTTGATGGATATATTGAAGGACTAGATATCAAACACAACAAGAAAGAGTTAAAACACTTGATGCATAATTTATATAATGAAGCCTTGGCTGTTGAATGATTGAATTTAAATATGTTCGTTGGAAGAATTTTCTTTCCTACGGTGATTTTCAGACTGAAGTACCACTAAGCGGTAACCGAGCAACGTTAGTTGTTGGTGATAATGGTGCTGGTAAATCTACTATGATTGATGCTCTATGTTATGCTTTGTACGGTAAAGCATTTCGTGACATTGCAACTACACAGTTAGTTAATTCTGTCAATGGTAACCATATGGAAGTTGAATGTGAGTTTAGAATTGGCAAGAATGAGTATACTGTTCGTAGAGGGTTGAAACCTAGATACTTTGAAGTGTATCTAGGTGATAGATTATTAAACCAAGATGCAAGTGCAAGAGACTATCAAGAGACATTAGAAAAAAGTATTCTCAAGATTAACCACAAGTCATTCAAACAGATTGTTGTGTTGGGTAGTAGTAGCTTCGTACCTTTCATGCAACTAAGAAGTCAAGATAGAAAAGAAGTTATTGAAGACTTACTTGACATTGGTATCTTTTCTATTATGTCTTTGTTACTAAAAGATCAAGCCTCTGAAAACAGAGGTACAATCTCAGAAATTGAGAATGATAAAAACGTTATTGATGAACGGATTGGGTTGATACATAAGCATGTAGCTGAACTAGAGTCCCAGAAAGAGGAGGATATAAAGAAGAAGCAAACTTTAATTCATTCTGTGAGTGATGAGATTGATACTATTAATGCTGAGATAAAAAAACTTGATGGAGAGATCCGCGAGTTTGAAACTCAGGTAGGTGATGAGAGTAAAATACAAAAGGAAAAGAATAAAGGAGATAAGATTCTTGACCAACTCATCCATAAGTCAAAGCACATCAGAAGTAGGATTGACTTCTTCCACGACAAGGACGAGTGTCCCACGTGCCAGCAAGATATCGATCCCGGATTCAAGGAACGAAAGATCGATGAAGAGCAATCTGAGTTTGAAGAAGTCAGCAGCGGGATTGATCAGCTTCGACAAGTTCTTGAAGACAAGGACAAAAGACTTGAAGAAATAAACGCAGTACAAAAGCAGATCAATGATCTACAACATAAGATGATTGATCAACAGTCTTTGTATAATAGTAAGACTATGTACAAGACAGAACTTGAGAAACAAGTTACAGAGGTTCGTGATAATGAAGGGTTGATTCTTTCAATGCAATCCTCTATTGATGAGCAGCAAGTTACTTCTGATGCTCTATATGAGAAAAGATCAGAAGCTATAAAACACAAAGCTGTTATTGATCTTGCTACCAAGTTACTAAAAGATACTGGTATCAAGTCAAGAATAGTAAAGCAGTATGTACCAATTATAAATAAACTAATAAACAAATATCTTGCATCGATGGACTTCTTTGTTCAGTTTGAGTTAGATGAAAATTTTAATGAGGTTATTAGGTCACGTTATAGAGATGAGTTTAGTTATGCTTCGTTCAGTGAGGGTGAGAAGATGCGTATTGACCTCTCTCTTCTATTTGCATGGCGAGCTATCGCTAAACTAAAAAACAGTGCAAGCACTAATCTATTGATAATGGATGAGGTGTTTGATAGTAGTTTGGATACTACTGGTACAGATGAGTTTATGAAGATTGTTATGGATATTGTTTCTGATACAAATGTATTCATTATCAGTCATAAGACGGACCAGCTAGTAGATAGATTTACAAACGTGATAAGATTTGAGAAGCATAAAAACTTTAGTAGAATGGTAGCATGATCGATCAAATTATAGCTAATTTAAAAGAAGTATATGATCCTGAAATAGACAGTATCAATATCTATGATCTTGGTTTGATTTACAACATTAAACTAGATGATGAAAACAATTGGGTTGAAATAACTCATACACTAACAAGTGCATGGTGTCCATTTGCAGATGAAATTGTTGAAAGTATTAGACAAGCTGGAATGGTAGAAGGTGTACAACACGTGGAGGTCATTACAACATTTGATCCTCCATTTACATTAGAGTCAGTACCAGAAGAAACAAGGATGATGATGGGATGGTAGCAAGTAAAGATCCAGGACGCGCACACTTTTGGTTTAGTATGGTTAAAAGTGTAGTAAGAATAGTTGGAGCAGTGTTCCTCATGACAGGAAACTGGTTTGTTGGAGGAGCATGTTTCTTAGCAGCAGAGGTGCTAGGTATTGCTGAGGAATTAGTATGACTGTAGGAATAACAGCATCTTCATTTGACTTGCTACATGCAGGTCATATCTTAATGTTGCGTGAAGCAAAGTCAGTTTGTGATTATCTTATATGTGCATTACAAACTGATCCAACTATTGATAGACCAGAAAAAAATAAACCTGTCCAAACATTTATGGAAAGGTATATTCAACTATCAGCAGTAAGGTATGTTGATGAGATCATTCCATATGAGACAGAAGAAGAATGGCTTGCACTTCTCAACCATCTTCCTGTTGATATAAGAATCATCGGTGAAGACTATCACAATAAAGACTTTACCGGTAAAGATGCAGTACCTTTACATTACAACAAAAGACGTCATGAGTTTAGTACATCTACATTAAGAAATAGAGTTGTAGCTAATACAGAAAACTTCAATGCAGATTGGAGGGCAAAATGGAATTAACATTTGATACACAAAAGAACAAGGATGATCTTAGCTTTTGGTATGAGTATAAGCCATTCATCAACGTTGATGATGGTACTATCGATCTTGAAATTAAACATGATTTTCTCGGAAGTACAGATTTAGAAAAGTTTGATTTCAATAATCCTCAGATTGATCCAGTTGATCTATCACAATCGTTGGTCAAGTTGATGAGGAAAGAGATGGGGTATGGGTTGGCTGCTAATCAGGTTGGTCTACCTTTACAAATGTTTGTACTAGAAGGAGAGCCAGCATACGCAGTATTCAATCCACGAATCACATACTTTGGCGAGGAAGAGATCCTCCTAGAGGAAGGATGTTTATCATATCCGGGTTTGTCACTTAAAATTAAACGCCCAAGATTTATGAGAGCTAGATTCCAAGATCCATATGGGGACTTTGTAACAAAGCAGTTTGATGGAATAACCTCAAGAGTTTTCCAACATGAATATGATCATATCAATGGCGTTGACTTTACCCAGAAAGTAAGTAAACTAAAGAAGAATATGGCAATGAAGAAATGGAAGAAGAAGTATGGCCGAACGAAACTCAGTCTACCACTATAGTGAAATCTTTTACTCTGCGCAGGGTGAAGGTCGCTACACAGGATGTCCCACTGCGTGGCTAAGATTCTTTACCTGTAATTTGCAGTGTAATGGATTTGGACAGGATGATCCGACTGATGAGTCTACGTATGACTTACCGTATCAAGATGTAAATGTTGAAGACTATAAAACTCTCGAAGAGCTACCCGTGTTTGAAAAAGGCTGTGATAGTTCTTATTCGTGGAGTAAGAAGTTTAAGCATCTACAACGTAGTGGTACTGCTGATGAGATTGCACAAAGGCTGTTAGATGTTATTCCATTTGATGACTTTTCTAATAAAGATGTAATGGCAAACCAAGATATCCATCTTTGCTTTACTGGTGGTGAGCCTATGATGAAAAGGTCTCAGCAAGCTGTTAGAGAGATCCTAATGTCTCTAAGACATTATGCTAAACAACCAAATAACATTACCTTTGAGACTAACGGTACGCAGCCTGTGACTACAGAGTTTATAGAGCACTTCAATAACAAAGGTTTGTTTCCTGGTACTATCTTTTGGTCTATTAGTCCTAAACTGTTTACTGTATCTGGTGAGAAGAATGAGAAAGCTATCAAACCTAATGTACTAAAGACGTATCGTATGTTAAGTAAATATGGTCAACTAAAGTTTGTAATGACTGCGGATCCAAGATGTTGGGAAGAACTAGATAGAGTACTTCCAATGTTTAGAAATGCTGGCATTGATTATCCTGTATGGATTATGCCTGTAGGAGCTACTGTTGAGGATCAGTATAAGGACGCTGGTGAGGTAGCTAATATGGCATTGGCTAGAGGATACAATGTATCTGCAAGAGTACATGCTTATCTATGGGGGAATGCAATCGGTGTTTGAGACAATATCAGCTACAAAGGTTCTTCACACAAAGTTAGAAGGATTAGACAATCATAAGATTAGTTCATTGTGTATGCAATGGCAAGATAGAAAGATAACAGAAGATCCTAATGCAACAGGATACGAAGACTCAAGGATACCAGATGATCCTGAGATAGACAAGTTAAAAGAAAAAGTAATGACAATCGTCCAATCAAATATTGATGATAGATATTACTTAGCTGAGATCTGGGCCCACATCCTTGTTCATAACCAATCAACTATGATCCACAGTCATAGAAATCACCATGACCATGCTAACTTATTTTTATCCTGGGTTTATTATCCTTCGTTGCCTTCAAGAGAATTTGGTGGTAGACTAAGGTTTCAAATGGTGAGTCATATGAAGATGGACAATCATGAGATTGTTCCAGAAGAAGGGCATCTTGTGATATTCCCAGCATGGTTGAATCATTATACAACACCAAACACATCGGATGATGTACGGATTTCTATTAGCGGCAACTTAAAGATTAAAGATGATGAATATGGTAAAGTTCAGCATGACAGATCCTCTGGCATCCACGACTTTTATAAGTAAGGAATTAAAATGGCAAAATATGTATCTACTAAAACCTATACTCACCTTGGGCCGGTGGCTTATCGTCAGTGGCGAGCTGATTCTCATTGCAACCTTATCCATGGCTACGCTCTTTCTTTTCATTTTGAATTTGAGTCTGACAATCTTGATAGTCGCAACTGGGTGATGGACTTTGGAGGTCTAAGGCCTCTTAAAGACTTGCTTGAAGATTGGTTTGATCATACGCTGCTTGTAGCAGATGATGATCCTGATCGTGAGCATTTACTTAAACTTGGTGAGCTTGGTCTTGCTAAGATAACACAAGTAGAGAAGACTGGTTGTGAAGGCCTAGCTTCTTTCTTGTATGAGTACATTAACACAATCTTTCTAAAAGATTATGGGGAACAAGATCGTATCTGGTGCTGTAAAGTCGAGGTACGAGAAACAAACAGCAATATGGCGATGAAAGTCGGCCATAGGGAAGACGGAGAATTTGATGGTTAGTTACGGTAGTACGAGTAGTATCATTGATGCATTAAGACTAAAATACAAAGGCCAGATAGCAGAAGCTAGAGCCAACATAGATGTCTATATTGAAAATCCAGTTGGTATTGGAGATCATTCAGATGTTGTTGCCGCTGTAGATGAGCAAGTTGCCAAGCTGGCTGACGCTATGGATAAATTAGAAGCATTGGATTATTACAACACTCCACAGCTACTATGATTCCGTATAGTATTGATGAGTACTACAAGGATATTAAGATACTAGCTGACAGAATTAACATATATTCTGATGAGGTTAAATCTGAACATCTAAAGTGGTCACCTGATTTGATTATTTCAATTGCACGAGGTGGTTGTGTTCCTGGTGTTTATCTTTCACATTTATTGAGTGTGCCATTAGAAGTTGTTACATGGCAGACAAGAGATGGACATAGAAAAGAATGGCCAAATATGCATGAAGGTAGACAAGTATTGTTGGTAGATGATATCAATGACTCGGGTTTGACATTCAAGCAAATACACGATTGCTTTTATGATGATTATCAATGGGATAGGAAAAAAGTGAAACAGAATGTTAAGACTGCTTCACTATGGGAAAGAGCTGGTAGTCAGTTTTCTGTTGACTTCTATGCAAGAAAAGTAGATACTGAAGATTGGATAGTCTTTCCATGGGAATTACCGCCAAAGGAGGAAATGAATGAGTCATCCTGACTATAAATCTGACGCTGTATTGGGTCAGAAAGTACGAGAGCATCTTGAACGTGTTGGTCTCGAAACACCTATGACTAATAGGGTAAATGATGCTGAAGAGCTTAAACTAATTGCAATCCGTGGAGCTATGGAAACTGCATTGCAAGCTCTCGGTCTTGATCTTACTGATGATTCACTCATGGATACACCTAATCGTGTTGCTAAGATGTGGGTCAGAGAAATCTTCTGGGGACTAGATTATAATCAGTTTCCTAAGTGTACTACAATTGAAAATAAGATGGCAAAGAGTAAAAAGAACTCTCCTAATTCCTTTGTAGTAGAACGTAATGTAAACGTACAGTCTAACTGTGAGCATCACTTAGTTGTGATTGATGGTAAGGCTTGTGTTGCATATATTCCAAGAGAAAAAGTTCTTGGATTGTCTAAACTAAATCGTATTGTAGAGTTCTTTTCTAAGAGGCCTCAAGTGCAAGAACGATTAACTGAACAGATTGCAGCTACTATCTCTTTTGTAACTGGTACACCGGATGTTGCTGTATATATGGAAGCGGTTCATTACTGTGTGAAGAGTAGAGGTATTCAAGATACTGGATCTAGTACTTGTACCTTAGCTGTCGATGGTGTATTTGGAGAAGATAGTTCTGACATTCGTCGTGAGTTTCTTAACATTGCGAGAGGACTATCTATCTTAAACTAGCTCATAAGGAGTTGTAAATTATGAATGTATATTTGACGAAGTGGATATGTAACGATGCTGAGGCATATAAGATTGGGATCTCCAAATGGGGGAAACACAAACTCATTGAAGAAAGGTTTGGCGACAAGTGGGGCACGAAGGCGCAATATGACCTCTTCGATAAACAAGTATTGGCTTGTATCGAATTTTCTTCTGAAACATACAGTCTTGCAAGAGCTGCGGCTCTCGGGATGGAACATACCTTCCACTCACTATGCCCTAAAGACTTCCGATTAGAAGAACATTTCTCACTCAAAGATGGCTCGTTAGATGGTATGGGCGGAATCAATGAATTCTTCCTGTTGCCTTCAGACGTAACAGAAGCTACACTGTTACGTACATTTGCAAATGCTATTAAGAATGTTTGGAAACTTGAGAACAATCTCAAGTCTTTCCGAGGTAGTGTATCAACGGAGATGAGCATTGAGTAATTATCATAAAGCGCTAATTAATAAAGGTTGGCCAGGCTTGCTAAGGCAGGAGCTGGTTACCTATGAGATGTACAATGGTACAGTAAGTAAGAAAACAACCACAAGAGTATTTGATGAAACTGGTAGATACTATGATTCAAATAATGATTTCAGCTTCCATGAGAATGGAACCACGTGGGCAAACTCATTGCAAAATACAATGCTGCTTGAGAAGCCTCACTTGGTAAATTCTGATTTTACAGCTGATGGTGGTAAAGTTCATCGTAACGAAGAACTATTAGGTGATCCACATGCTCCAAAGGAGGGAAGTTAAATGGGTGATGTAGTGAATGCAGATTTCATCAAACCTGAAAAAGAAAAAACAAAGTTCAGAATGTATCCTAGTCAATGGGTGTTTGTAACATTCCAGAAAGAAGGATTGCATCGTTGGCCTGATGCACATAAGTATCCTGGCATTGAGTTCTTAGCTAATGAACATCGTCATATGTTCCACTTTAGGGTTGAGATTCAAGTGTTCCATGATGACCGTGAGATTGAGTTTATCTTGTTTAAGCGAGAGCTCGAAGGTTGTTATGAGTCTGGAGCTCTTGAATTAAATCACAAAAGTTGTGAGATGATGGCGGATGACTTAGCTAAATATATCACAGACCATTATCCTGGTCGTTTCTTGAAGATAGAAGTCAGTGAAGATGGTGAAAACGGTGCTGTTATGTATTACTCTGGTGATTTAAAATGATTGACTTTTGTCATATAGTTCCCACACCTCATTTAGATTTAGTTAAGAGAAGAGAAGTACATCTAGTGCTTGCTCATCTTATTGAAGAAGATGAGGCGTATCGAGATTTCTATAATAAAAGTGGTGCTATGCTTATTATGGATAACAGTGCGTTTGAAATGTACAAACGTGAACAACCAATGTATCCAACTGAGAAGCTAATTGATATGGCTAACAAAGTTGGTGCTAGCTATGTTGTTATGTCTGACTATCCAGGTGAACCAATCAAGAGAACTATGGATGCTGCTGTAGATATGATTCCTAAGCTAAAGGAAGCTGGCTTTGGTACATTCTTCTGTCCACAATCTGAAGAAGGTGATATCGAAGGGTTGATTGCAGCTTATGGTTGGGCTTTCCACAATCCAGATATTGATTATATTGCATTTAGTATTTTGAATATTCCAATTGCATACGGATGTGAAAGAGGTCAGGTTGACAAACCTTGGCGAATGCAGAGGTTCTTATCAAGATGGATGTTTATGAAAGAACTTAGCAGAAGGTTTGACCTACAAAAGATTCATAAGAGTGGAAAGAAGTTCCACTTACTTGGAATGACTGAAGGACCTAATGAGATTCAACTTATGTCTGAGTTTGCAGATATAATTGATACGTGGGATAGTTCAGCTGCTGTGTGGGCTGGGTTAAATGGCGATAGCTTTGATCAAAGTCCAACTGGTATGAGAAACGGAAAGTTTGAAAAAGAGGTTGACTTCAACTTTAAGTTACGAGATGCTGATGCTAAGAATATGGACTATGCCATATCTAACATGAAATATATTGACTCATTATGCAACGGAAGGTGGTATTCATGACTCAAGGTCCTCATGAAGTTGAATTCCCAATTGTTGATAAACAATTAGATATGTTTACAAGACGCAGCTACTATAAGCAAGACGTAGATAAGTTACATCCTGGTGTCCGAAGGATGTCTAATATTGAGTATCGATATACAGAAGACAAGTTCCTTGAAGAAGTACAAGAATATGTTGCTGGAACGTATAAAGGTCATTATGTTGGAGGTGGTGAATATCAGACTGTTGATATTTGGAATACGTTAGGTAGTGCTGCAACTACTTGTCGTGATACAGCAATTAAATATTTGATGCGATATGGTAAGAAAGATGGCTACAACAAGAAAGACTTGTTGAAAGCTGTTCACTATATCACATTACTAAACCATTATACCCAGGAGATTGATAATGATGAGACATCTCGCTAGTAGTAATAGTGAGTCAGAATTAAGTGTGTATGAACCAGATCAGGTTCAACCTAATGCTATTGATCTGAAGGTTGATAAAATCTTTACGATTGAGTCTACCAAGTTTACTATTTCGGAAGAACAAAAGGTTCATAGAGGATCTACAGAACTTGTTCCAGATAATAATGGGTTCTGGCATTTGGAGACTGGTGTATATGAAATTATTATGGAAGGTGAAATCACCATTGGGCCGAATGAAGCTGGTTTTGTTATCACTCGTTCGACTCTCAACCGCAATGGCCTTTTTATTACTTCTGGGCTCTATGATAGTGGCTACAGTGGTGTTATGGCTGGTGCCTTGCATGTGCATTGCGGCGTGGCAGGAATTCAAAAAGGAACTCGAGTTGGACAGTTCCTACTCTTCGACGCGGAATCAGTAAACCAATATACAGGTAGTTATGGTAGTGGATCCGCTCATGATGTTAAGTATGTAGGAGGTGTTACTCACTAAATGGAAATAAAGATTGAAATAGAAGAACTACGTAAGCGTAAGTTGTTTGTAGCTACGCCTATGTATGGAGGGATGTGTGCAGGAATGTATACTAAGTCTACTAATGACTTAGCTGCATTGTGTATGCATTATGGTATTGAGCTAAAGTTTTACTACTTGTTTAATGAGTCGTTGATTACTAGAGCTCGTAACTATTGCTGTGATGAGTTTATGCGTAGCGAATGTACACATATGTTATTCATCGATGCTGATATTGGATTTGAAGCTAATGATGTTATCTCTATGATGGCATTAATGGATCCAGATAGTGACGATGGACATGACATTATGTGTTCTCCTTATCCTAAGAAGTGTATTGCTTGGGAAAAGATTACTGCTGCAGTGAACCAAGGTCATGCAGATGAAGATCCAAACAACTTAGATAACTTTGTTGGTGATTATGTCTTCAATCCCGTACCAGGCACAAAAGAGATTAACCTCGATGCTCCTGCCCAAGTCCTAGAAGGTGGTACTGGATTCATGATGTTCACCAAGAAGACTCTACAAGTGTTTAGAGATGCATACTGGGAAGATAGTGAACTAAGTCCAGGTGGATTCAAATATAAACCTGACCATGTTCGTACAGAACATTTTGATGGTAGTAGAGAAATTATGATGTACTTCCAAGCTCTAATTGATCCTGAGTCAAGAAGGTACTTGTCAGAAGATTATATGTTCTGCCAATGGGCTATCAAAGCTGGATTGAAGATCTGGTTATGTCCTTGGGTAAAACTAAGTCATGTTGGTAGCTTTGTGTATGGAGGTAGTTTGCATGCATTAGCAGCCATTGGAGCGTCTGCTACGGCCGATAAGAGTCAGCTGGGTAGTAAGTTAGGTTCACCCAAGACAGACACTGAGAAGCGATTAGAGAAGGCAGACAAAGCTAACAAACGTATCAAGGAAAAATGAGTAGAGAACCAGATCGATATGGTAACGATGTTGATTGGGACTTAATAAAAGCCCTCAAGAAGTTAGGATGGGGATTGATAAGAGACAACTCAGTAGAAAGAGGTCCTTTGAAATCTATATCCAGCAATCGTTATAAAGCAGACAAAGTATTAAAATTTAACCAAACAACTGCTATGCAAGCTAATATGAAAGATGCATTAGGTAGTAAACATTTACCTGTTGACTCAAGAGAGTTTCCAACGGATACTGTAAGACATTGGAATTCACAAATCCACAAACCTGTAGCTGTAAAAAGGCTTCAAGAAAATGGATGGATGAACGAAGATGGTAGTATGGTTGAAATTGACTACTTTATTAATAAACAAGGATTCAGACATGATGGTAACCATGTTGACTATACGTCTGAACAAGGTGGAGTAATCTACTTAGGTGATAGCCATACAATGGGTGTAGGTATGCACTTAGAAGAAACTTGGACATATTTAGCACATTACAGTTGTCCTAAGACGGAAAATCTTAGATACTTAAATATGGGCAGTCCTGGATATGGTGTTGATTGTTACTATAGACTACTCAAACGATTTATAGGTGAACTGAAGCCTGATGTCGTTGTAATGTCATATCCATGGCAGAACACAAGAACTGAAATGTTTAATGTAAGAAAGAATATTTGGGAAGTGCAAACCGTGACTAAAGCTGGTCGAGATATAGTTGAGAATACTAATAAGTCAGCAGCTCCTGTTGAATGGTTTCATACTGCTCAATCTTACATTAGATGGTATAAGAACTTAGATGCAATGAAGTGGTTGTGTCACAGCAATGGTGCTAAGTTCTATGCCGTTGAAGAAGATGTGGAAGGAATTGATGATGATTTACAAGCTATGAATAATGAGTTTGTACATCACGTTGATGCCAATGATCTCGGTAGAGATCTAGTACATTATGGTCGAAAGACACACAAGCATAATGGTGAAGTATTAACAAAGGTACTTAATCATTTACTCTAAGGAATATATAATGAAACTAAGTGTTGATACAGTAAACATTTTAAAGAACTTCTCGTTGATCAATCCGTCGATTGCATTCAAAGCTGGTAACAGCTTAGCAACGATGTCACCTCAGAAGAGTGTAATGGCTCGAGCTGATTTGGATGATCACTTTCCATCTGATGGTGCCATTTATGATCTGTCAAGATTTTTGGGCGTCATTTCCCTTTTTGAAACTCCCTCTTATAATTTCAAGGAGAACTTGCTAGAAATTTCTGGTGATGGAAAGAGTGTTTCATACACGTTTGCTGATCCTTCGATGATTACAACACCTACGAAGGAGAAGATTGATATCCCAGATCCCGACTTGGATATCCTAATAAAGTGGGAACAAATGCAAGCTGTGTTGAGAGCAGCTAATATCATGCAATTACCAGAAATTGCTGTTACTGGCCGCAGAGACATAGCTCTTGAAGCTATAAATAGTAATGACCCCACGTCAGACAGATATACACAGAGTCTCGGGCCTAATGAAACGGATCATAACTTTACATTTATATTTAAGGCTGAGAACATGAAGGTCATGTCTTACGACTATAACTGTAAGATCACTCAGAAGGGTATATCACAATTTACATCACGCAATGACAACGGACCAAAAATTACATACTGGATCGCAGTCGAACAAAATAGTGAATTCACATGATGGCTGGGCACACGTCTATACGTGTCCTGGATATAAAACATTCTACAGCGTTCACATACATCACTTTAAAGGTGATGTGGAAACCATTGGCACCTTTCAACATCACTCTGATGCAGTTGACTTAGCCATGGCTTTGAATGAAGGTGACTTATTGATGAAGCAACCGAGTCGCCATAAACGTAATGGAAAATTGATTAGAGAATGATATGCGTGAAGAATATTTGTGGGTTGAGAAGTATCGTCCTAGGACGGTAGATGATTGTATATTACCCAGTGATTTGAAGCAGACGTTTCAGACGTTTGTTGATCAACAGAATGTGCCTAACTTATTGTTGAGCGGAGGACCAGGTGTCGGAAAAACTTCTGTTGCGAAGGCTATGTTGGATCAACTTGATTCTGACTATATTTGTATTAATGGCAGCCTTAGTGGCAACATCGATACTCTACGAAACGACATTATGCAATTCGCTTCCTCTGTTAGTTTCTCTGGTGGAAGGAAGTATGTCATCCTTGATGAAGCCGATTATCTCAATCCTCAGTCCACCCAGCCAGCTTTAAGAAACTTTATGGAAGAGTTCAGTAAGAACTGTGGGTTCATACTGACATGTAACTTTAAGAATAGAATCATTGAGCCTCTACACTCAAGGTGTAGTGTGATTGATTTCAAGATACCAACAAACCAAAAGCCAAAGATTGCTGCTGGCTTCTTTAAACGTACTTGTAAGATTCTTGAAGAGAACAATATACAATATGATCAGAAGGTTGTTGCTGAGTTGGTGCAGAAGCACTTTCCTGATTGGAGGAGAGTTCTAAATGAATTGCAGCGGTATAGTGTTTCAGGCAATATTGATTCTGGCTTACTTACCAGTCTTACTGATGAGTCGTTTAAGGCATTACTTTCTTATCTTAAAACGAAAAACTTTACAGAGATGCGAAAGTGGGTTGGACTAAATAGCGATAACGAAAGCACGTCGTTATTCAGGTCAATCTACGAGAATTGTTCTACATATGTTGAACCAAATAGTATACCACAGGTGGTATTGATTTTGGCAGACTATCAGTATAAGTCGGCATTTGTTGCAGATCAAGAGATTAATTTAGTAGCTTGTTTGACTGAGATGATGGCAGAAATTAAATGGAAGTAGGAATGATCTGCGACATATGTCAAGGCACAATAGATGGTAAAGATGCTGCCGGTATTGTCTTGAAGGGCACAGATTATGAATTTACTGTGTGTCAGACTTGCTTACTTCAAATGAGTATGGAAGGTAATAATGTTCGAAACGATGATAGCCCAGTTGAAGAGCTCGATTGATTCTTGGAAACAAGGTCCAAGACATAGAAAATGGGATGGCCCTACTGGTAGAGAAACAAGAAATGAATACAATGGTTTAATTGATGTAATCGATCGTGATCCTTTAATATTTGAACCTAGAACTTCACCTGAGTGGACATTTAAGTACAATACAAGATTTCCTGCTAATTTACAATCTTGTCATGCTAAAGAAGCTGGAATGTCATTACAATGGCTTCATCCAGATTCCCACGAACGGTTTGAGAGACATAAACAAGATACAAAAAGAGAACACTTAGGGAATGACATACACATGTCAAAGGCTGAGGTTCTAGAAGCCAACGGCTGGCTTACAAACGGATTAGATTACAAACTTAACGAAGATGGATTTAGAATAGATGGACCAGACAGAAAGAGTAACCTCAAAACCTCTCACATGGAACAACAAGGTGGTGTGCTATACCTTGGCTGCTCCATTACTTTTGGCATTGGTGTTAACATAGAGCAAACGTGGTCACATTTATTACATAGAAGACTTTTTCCTTCTGAGAGATATTTAAACTTAGGTCAACCAGGATGTGGTGTTGACACATACTATAGAATTCTAAAAAGTTATATTGGTATACTGAAACCACAATTAGTAATTTGTACATATCCATGGGCTAGTGGTAGAGCAGAGATATGGGATCCTAATCAATCAAGATGGTTTACTCATTTCATGAGTTCTGCTATTGGTCATATGAAAATTACTTTTTCAGATGGTCATGGTAATGAAGATGCATTTACAAGACTTTCACAGTTTTCACCTGAGCCATCGATGCTCAGATATATGAAATGTCATGATGCAATTAAACAAGTATGTTCGGATAATGATTCCAAACTCTTGTGGTTAAATGTTCAACAAATGAATGAAATAAATTCTATAATAAGACAAACTTGTGAAGTACCATTATGGGATAAAGGTCGTGATCTAATGCATCATGGACCAAAAGCTCATGAATGGATGTCATATAAAATTGAAGAGGATTTAAGGAATGCTGATCTCATCTAAATTAGATGGATGCGATTGGGGTAGTTCTGTAGAGTGTGAAAGATTAGATAGGCTAGACACTGGACAACTACTTACAATTGGAAAGTTGTTAAAAGAAAACCAAGTTGTGGTAATTAAAGGACAAGCAGATCTTCCTGCTATTGAATTACAAAAACTTTGTCATACAATTGGTGATCTCGAAGGTTATACTAAAAAGTTAGAATTGTATGAAGATCCTAATTCTGATGAAGCAAAAAAAGATTGGGCAAATAGAATAGAGTCTCCTACTCGTAGACAAAGGTACCTTGATTATAGTGCAGCACCAGGTGTGATGAGAGTTACAGGTAAGCTGAAAGAAGATGGAAGTCAAACTGGTTTCTTTGGTCATGATAGGGAGTTAGATTGGCATTGCAATAAGGCATCAAATCAAGATCGTCATTCATATGTAACTTTGTATTCTGTATATGGATCCAAAGGTAGTAAAACAAGCTGGCTAAACATGGCTGATGCATATGATGACTTACCACAGGAGAAGAAAAACTACTATGCACAAATGGACGTTATTTGCGGTCATAAGAGAGGTAATTACAGTGATGATCCTAGCTTCGTTGATCATATTAATCGTGATGTAACTTGGCCTCTCGTACAAAACAAATATGGAAGAACTGGTTTGTTCTTTCCTTATCACCAAGTGTTTGAATTCAAACACAGTACTCATGTTTTATCTGACGTTGACTTTCAACGTGAACACAAGTATCTTACTAGACATATACTAAACGACAAATATATGTATCATCACTATTGGGATGATGGAGACATTGTTATGTCTGACCAAGATATAACATTACATAAGAGATGGTACTTTGAAAGTATGAAAGATAGACTTATGTGGCGACTAGCCCATGATGTAAGCAATGCTGCAACCCCATCTGCGTGGGGAGAAACAACGATAGGTATGGAATGAAGCCTTTTGATTATGTAAATGACATCAACTTCAAGAAAAAGAACTTGATGCGAGAAACAGATAATGATAAACTAGCAGAAAGTGGGTATGTTCCATACTTAACTAACAAATCTTTGTCGTATTTTCCTGATACATTGTTCCATGCACAGAATATGAATGTTAATCATGATCTTGATAACCTCCTTCAATATGAGTATTTACTAAATACCGTAAGACCCAAGAAGCGATTTGCCAAATGGGTAAAACCAGAGGATAATGATGATTTGGAGATTATTAAGATGTATTTTGGATATTCAAACAAGAAAGCTGAACAAGCACTCAAGATTCTTTCCTCTGATGTAATCAAAGAAATAAGAGACAAAATTACAAGAGGAACACAGGATGAGCGTAGGGTCGATTGATTCTATGGTAGAAGTGACACTTCGGCATGACGAAGACTTTCTGAAAGTGAAAGAGACGCTGACCAGGATTGGAGTGGCTTCCAGAAAGAACAAGGCTCTATATCAGAGTTGTCATATTCTCCATAAACAACAAAAATATTATATAGTCCACTTCAAAGAGCTTTTCGCATTGGATGGAAAGCCAACTAACTTCTCTGAAGAGGATCAAGGAAGAAGAAATACAATTACTAATCTGTTAAGTGAATGGGGATTGGTTGATATAGTAGATTCAACAAAGACAACTGAACCAGTTACACCCCTCAACCAGATTAAAATAATTCCGTTTAAAGATAAAGATCAATGGGAATTGATACCTAAATATAACATAGGGAAGAAGCGTTGACTTTGTAGCGCAGATACCCTATATTATAAGTGTGATGCCATAATGGGTCACATAACATAGAACTTGCTTGAAAGGAGTTCAGATATGACTTTTCTAAAACCGTTTCCGTTTGAGGATTCACCCTTTTTTCAACATACTGTAGGCTTTGATCGAATGTTCGATCAACTTAATCGTGTGCAACACGATATTCAAGGTCGCACACAAGTCACGAAGTATCCACCTTATAACATAGTGAAAACATCTGATGATGAGTTTCAAATAGAACTAGCATTAGCTGGTTTTTCAAAGGAGGACTTAGATGTTGAAGTCAAAGAAAACATTCTCACTGTCAAAGGTTCCAAAACCGAGAAAGAAGATGAAAGGGACTTTGTACACAAAGGCATTGGCGGCCGTTCGTTCGAAAGGCATTTCACGTTGGCGGACCATGTCGAAGTGATTGGAGGAGATCTCATAGATGGGATTCTGGTTATAGAACTCAAAAGAGTTATTCCTGAATCAGAGTTGCCAAGAAAAATTGATCTAGGCAAATAAATAAATAGGGGTGCCAATGTGGCACCCCTTACTTAGGAGACATATTATGAATGTAGATAAACTTAGAGAGGAATTAGAGATAGATGAAGGAGTCCGTTATCACGTGTACCTTGATCATCTTGGGTATCCTACTTTTGGTATTGGTCATCTCGTTATTGAAGGAGACCCCGAGTACCCAGGAGAAGAAGGTGAGCCAGTATCCCCAGATAGAGTTGTTGAAGCCTTCGAATCAGATCTCGAAACAGTCTTGTCTGACTGGAACAAACTTTACTCAGACTTTGACGATCTGCCAGAAGATGCTCAGCATATAATTGCTAACATGATGTTTAACATGGGCCTTCCTAGACTATCACAATTTAAAGGTATGAAACGTGGAGTAGATGCAAGAGACTGGAATGCAGCTGCTGATGAGATGGTTGATAGTAGATGGTACAACCAAGTAACTAATCGAGCACAAAGGCTCGTAGATAGGATGAGAGCAATATGAGCGCCATAGCACCAGTTGAGCCAATAGTAATTGTAAAAGATAACACTCCGCCAACACGTATTGCTAATGGGAAACCTCCAATGGAGATACAAAATAACCCCATTCCTGTTGTAAGGAATCAAGTCTACACTGTCCCAGGTGTAGTATTAAAGAATGCCATTGGTTACACATACAGCCCTGCTGGTAACTTGTTAACCATTATTGACCCCATGCTTGGACAGAAGTTAAACGTCACAGCCTAATGGCCATAGATCCTATAGCTCCTATAGGTAGTGTTTACCTACCTCCCATCAGTCCTATTATAGGAGCTTCCAATAGACATGTAGATGTATCGTTGACCTTTCAGAATGCAGAAGGTACAATGAACATCTCACGTAATATTCTAGAGGATCATAATGGAGCAATCATAGGAATCACAGAGACTGTATCATATTCATATGATAGGTTTGGTAACTTACAAACAATTCCACCGGAAGGAAACTTAGT
>MDSV01091432.1_pt1 | contig 22584 bp, 43 predicted proteins | sample 810851 | NCBI WGS metagenome assembly MDSV01 (sample SAMN05326640, study PRJNA326480) | marine metagenome | isolation source: seawater | place: Atlantic Ocean: North East | collected 2012 | reverse complement strand
AATCCTTCCCGCCTTACTCGGCTGATGATAGAACGAACAGCATCGCCAGACGTGTTCAAACGAACTGAGAGCTCACCCTCGGTGAGTTCTAGTCCTTGATTAACCAATAGGTCAACCGCTTTTCGCACTTTAGACATATAGTCCTCCTTAATTGTGCATTACAAAAGTGGGAGTCTATCCCACATAAAAGTGGGAGTAGGAGAGCCCGCATGATATATCAGTATCAACGTATGGGATCCTACTCCCGGTTTTACTGGACTTATGCAGCCTCAGCAAACTCTACAGCAGTCGTAAGAGCTGCTTGTTTCTTCTTACGGTTAGCACCGAACCAAGAGGAAGTCAAACGAGTATCGTTCGAACGACCAAGCTCATGGTCAGTCAAGTACGTTACAGCATTAAAAGCCTGCCAGAACGAACCACGACCAAATTCAGCACCAGGCTGTGTATCGATAACCTCGATGCAAGCCTTAGCCTGACGAGAAGTCTTCTCATCAGCGTTGTTATTGTAAGACATTGATGGGAATACCGTATTGAAGTACTCAATCATGCTATCCGCAGTATAACGCTTCGAAGCAAGGAATTTAGCGACTTCTTTATAAGTCTCCATTTTCTCCTTAGCTACACCTAGCGTTTCTTTAACAAAATCAGCATCAAATTCTTGACGGTGATTAATGCGAACCAAACGATCAGAATCCATACCAAGAGCATAATTCAGAGTGTTACGACATACGACTCGAATGTCAGTGCCCTGCACTGTAATGCAAGCACCAAATTTATGAGGATTAGCGAAGAGCAGATATGATTCTACTTCGTCACCAGGAACGGCCTCAAACACTTGACCTTTGATCTTAGCCAAAGCCCAAATCATTCTACCATCGTTCAACGAACCAGCAGTATGCATCTCCATATCACCAGCGCCAACGAAATCGTTGAAGAAGTCAAACGCTTCCTCATTCTGAAGAGGGTTCCATGCCTCAGATACAACATCCAAGAACTGATTATCGCTATCGCGAACAAGAGCCATCTTCTTCCCGGCTTTAATCAGACCAACATCGCCGCTAGCCTTTTCAATCTCATAGACCAAAGGCTTCTTAGACACAGTCCAATCAAGACCGGCTTTTTCAAGCATCTGAGCAGGTGTCAGATCAGCAGGGACTTCCACCCCGAGCCCATGCCAGGGAAGTTCTCCTGCATAAGCCATAGTTTCAACAGCAGCTACCATAATATATCTCCTATTCGAAGCTGACGGAGTACCCGATGGGTGCTCCGGTTGGGTTGGGGACATCATCAAGCCATTCGTCAAGACCATTCAAGAATGAGTTAATATCGTCCAAGGGAATTTCACCGACATTAGAGGCATCGGCGACAGAAAGGATATATCCTGCTACTGAGCTAGGAATTTCCTCATGTGCTTTATAAGTGTGTGTTGGTGTTCTCATCATATATACATTATCAGACATATTTGTAATTATGTCAACAGCTAATTACCAGTCTGGGTATCTTTTTTTCATCGTATATCCTACACGATTTCGATCCAAGTACCCTGAGGCATCATATCGGCCTGGTTCCTCGTTAGGTATTGTATACACATCATCTGGTACCGGATCTCCCTCCCATAGAGGCGTTATGACCGTTCCATTGGGCTTATTGTGCATAATATCGTTACCAAGGCGCATATGCACCTCTATAATCGATTCTCCGCGCCACTCCATGTTGAGATCGTCGATATCCTTAGGAATCCACTCAGGAACCGTTAAAGCGTGTGTAGGGACGTTTATACACGTCCAATTGAGGAATTTGACAAGGTCTTTCTCATCATAACTGCCTTGCATCGCATTATATGCAACCCACTGATTATCAATGCACTTGTAGTCTACACTGACATGAGGACCTTCAAAATACTCACACCAGAACGTGCCAGGAGGCCCCATTGCATGGTCAGAGAATGGATCTTCTGGGCGCAGTTCTTTAATATGCGCGCCGATACCCATGCCATACAGGTTATAGATTGGTCTGATTATGTATTTCCCTGGCCGCGTAACTGGTACCATTATAGGAGCAGCATCGTGACCTAGCTTTAGCGACACTTCTAATTTATTAAATAACCAACGGTGTTTTGGATAATGCACCCATGCGTCCACATCATCATTTATTGACCTATAACTCATTTTTCACTTATGTACAACTCTGTTATTGAGTGAGATAGAACCCAATCTACATGCTCTGTAAACATCTTTTCTGAACACTCTTGTGCAGGGCTCCATGGGCCTGGTAATGAATGGCCAGCTGGATAGGAGATTTCGTGGCGTCGATCACAACAATTATACTTAAACCCTCGGTAAGCAAAAGACATTGAGACCTCCCTAGTGTAGAATTGGTTCTTCGGTATTTAGGTCTTCCTCGTCTTCGTGATCAACAGGAGTGATGTTGTACCCATAAGACCAATGACCGTTGTCAAGATCAACAATGACATTGTCTATCAATGACCAGTAAATCTTATCAATGTCGATGCCATCTTCTTTTTGACCTTCTTCGACAATTTCAATTTTAGTCACCTTGGCTTCACCATGATGGTTGAATACAGTATCACCAATTTTCAATATTTTAGACATACTTTGCCCCTAAGTTAAATGATGAGTCTGGTACTACTATAAGCCTACCAGACTTGTCATATGTGACGTGAGGAGTCTCTGTTATAGGAATAGTCCTCTCCCACTTCTTCTCATAGCTTATCCTGTTTTCATAGTAAACCGATACAGGATTTATTGGCGCAAGTGGATCAATTACCATGACCACCACATCAACAATGGAAAACTCATCAAAAACAACCCATACAGTAAATTAACCATCAGAACTCCTTTCCATGTCCTACGTCAGCAACTTTGATACCGATGTCTTTCCACATACGAATGACAGAGGGTCTGTCATCAAACACTAATGTGGGACGGAACTTATCCGACAACATCATATCATACATCTCAGCCTTGACGACAGTATCGTTCCTGCGATCCTTATCCTTGCGGAAGTACCCAGGCACATTTGCGTCATCAAGCACAAAATCCGACTTCAAAGCAGACGCTAGTGAGTCCCTGGTATCCTCCTCCTCACTCTCACACCTACCGGATGCTAGAATGACATTGTTACCAGAAAAGTACAGGGCAGCAAACAGATCAAGCATAGGCCTGATCGGTTCATCCCAACGCTTTTGCTTAGGGTCACGAAAAGCCTCCCAGTCCTTGGGAGACTTTTTTATAAACTTGAGACGGTGCTCGATATCAAGCAGCGTCCCATCCACATCAAATATAATATCCATAAATTAAACTTCCTCGATGACTTCCATGACTTCGTCAAATCGCTCTGAAGGGTTCAACTCTTCGAGATCAAGAGACTCGATTGCGTCGATGTTAGCTTCAGCGGTTTCCATCCGCTCCCTGAGCAACTCACCAGAAGAAGAGCTTTCAGCAAGATGATCAGGCATGTTGTCATAAGACTCTTCAGCAGTGTCCTTGATTTCTGTTAACCGATCAACGATTTCAGAAACTGAATCTTCCCAAGAATCCCTGTAGAAGTTCTCAGAAGAGAACTCTTCTCTGATCGACCGAATCGCGCTCTTGTAAGCATTCATCGTCATCTCAGAAGCCTTGGGATAGTTCTTGAAAAGAACCTTTTTAGCAAAACCAAACTTCCGGGTAGGTGTAGCACCCATCCGAAAAATCATGTAGTAGTAAGGCTCGCCCTTAGAAACTACAGCGTTGTCTTTTTTCGCTTTTTTGATGTGATAAACTCGACCCATGATTTAATCTCCTATTTCAATAATCTGTCTTTTCTCACTATAATTATTATAGGACATTCCCCTATTATAGTCAACAGTTATTTTCATAAAAACACAATTATTTTTCCCACCAAACCGGGGCTGGACGAGTTTTTTTCCACGCAGCAAACCGCGACTTATCACCTTTGTAGAATTCGCGGTAACCTGCGACTGCACAATCTCGCTTATATTCATCCGGCATGCACTGAGGCGGATCGGTGAATTTATTAAAGCGCTTGAGGTAATCTGGTACCCTTTGCAGTGGCTCGATCAGCCGCTCTGTAGCATGTTTCTTGCCATAGCGACGCGTGTATTCTTCGCACAGATTAACGAGTAACGAGTGCAGCCATTTATAATTCTTAGTGCTTGTTCTCGCCCACATCGTACTTGGATGATTGATATGAGTCATCTTATACAGACCCTTACTATCACACCACGGCTGATCCTTCTCAAAGAACCGATGCGCAGTTGAAAGCATCTGGGCACTCTCTAGGATCATCTTGACGACGTGTTGATCACAATGCATTTGAGCTGCGACACTCGGGTCTCTGTCGAGATAAAATATGTTCATACTACTTTCTTTCCGTTACTAGCAATTTGGATCTCATCAGCGATTTTAGGCTCATTGCGGCAAATGTAGCCCCATCCAACATACTTCGCTACAGCTTCCAGTTTAAGATCACCAGCCTTGTAGGCGCGAATAATGGTCTTGAATAGAACTTCAGAAGACCTACCAAAAGCCTCTTTTTCCCAAGGCAAGTTACGATATGATTTGTATGTCGCTCCGCGGCTTTTAACCACTTCACCTTCCCAGATATTGTGGAAATTGGTGGCGCGGCTGCCTTTGCTCAGCTGACCAGTATGATACTGTTTAGCGTGGATCAGCTCGTGAGATAGCGTGTTGAGAATGTCATTTATAGGGCGACGAGGATCTATGGTAGCGGTCTTATCCCACTCGTACCAAACACCATTGTTTGCACGCTTTTTCGTTTTAGCCAAACGAACCGTAACATTTTTAGGAAGATCAAGCTCTTTGCGAAAGTGTGGCATCAAGCGATAAGCCAAATCAGCCAGCTTCTTTGTCTGAGCTTTGATCGCCGGATCGACATAAATGCAATCGCGGCTAGCGATCACTTTCGTGCCAAATCTCAGGTCCGATTTGCGCTTGGGCTTAATTTTTACGTCGCTTGAATACATCATCTGTTCCTTTTCTCACTATAATAAGTATCCCCTATTACTGATAAAAGGTCAACAGTTGTTTTTATGATAATTTCATTTTATATGGATTCGATATCCAACCCTGCCTTCATTTCTACCAAAGAAGTTATGTATCGCTTTATGCTGGATTAATCGATCATCCCATATAGCTACGCAGTTCTCTGTCCATGTGTGTCTATGTGTCCACATATCGTTGGTTGCGTGCTCCCTTAAAAAGGATAGTAGATGCTTGGCTTCATCATATGGCAACCCATTTATACGGGTTGTGAATATCTCACTGACGTTGAGATAGGGCTCCCCTGTTACGGGATGTATTTCAACTACATTTTGTTCTGTTCCAGCTTCCGGCTTATTCTTAAACCACCATCCAACTTCATGGAAACACGTCAGATCCTTAATATAGTCTTTCATACGGTCTGATAGTTGATTATAGGCCGTTCGCTGATCTGCAAATAATGTATCGCCTCCACTAGATGGCACTTTCGTCATATACAGTAATCCTCCAGAAGGACGCCAATCCAAATAGGAAGCCTCAGCATGCCAAAACCAACCAGCAGGGAAGTCAACGGGTGTACCATCATACTCCATTGCTCTGACATACTTGCTATCAGTGGTAGTTGATGTAACTGATGGTTTACCGCTAATGTCTTGCATATCACCAAATTGCTTGGCAAATTCTTCAAATCCATTAACATCTAGCTCTATGTCTCTAATGAATATAACACCAAAGCGAGTTACAAGCTCCTTTGGATTTACTTCCGGATGATGGTCTTGCTCATATCCAATAATCTCTGCTCCAAAACCTGGTTGCAGCTCTCGTATGTGCATGATATACCCCTCTAAAATCTACCCAGGAACCGTGCAATGTGATGTACGAATGGTAGCATTGCTACAGCCATCATTAAATTCATACCAGTATGAGCTATCGCTATCCGTAACGTATCGCCCTTAGGCATGCCATCAGATACTAAAGCACCAGCTAACCAAATGGTGCCGGTGGTTCCTATATTCGCTCCTAATACGGCTGCAACAGCTGCGGGTAGCGGAACTGCCCCCGATGCAACTAATGCGATGATCGCCGTAGTCGACAGAGACGATGACTGCCACAGCAGTGTCATAATAATACCGCCTAGGAACATCCAATATGGGTTGTGAATGAAAAAAGCAAGGTGATCGAGATTCCCCATCGATTTCATCCCGCCAGAGAACATCTTCAATCCAATATAGAATACTACGAGTCCGACGAGAGCTGTTACTACAGGGTTACCTAGATCCATTTTTTTTACCTTTTTGATTAGTTTTTGGGGGTCAACGGTCATTGGTCATTCTCCGCATTTATTATATTACTACTTATCACACCCCCCGCGGAAGTTCATAAAACTTTAATATAACTTCAATATTCAAAGGTGTTTGTTTCTTCATTTTCACTAACCAACTTGGCACCGTTGCGCAAATGGAATCTACGAGCCATCTCTGTCTTTGGACTCATGGTTACAAATCTTCGCATTCCTTTTTCTTTCGCGAGGTCAAGTGCCTCGAAGACAATCTCTCGACCTGCTCCTGGCTTGTTGTTGTATGACCACACGGAGTAAAACACAGCAATATCACCCGATTTGCTTTCCAATAGCTCTTGCTCTGTTTTTGGAACAGTGTTGCAAAATGCTATGCAAATACACGCATAGCGCTCGCCCATCTCAACATCACCTGTAAGGTACATTTCAAAATGACCTGAACACCGTTGGAGAGCAGTAAAAGAAGGACGCACAGGATCATCTAAGATTATCCTCTTTGCGTCAATGACGCTTAACTTTTTCATTCATGTATTTACCAGAAGTTATAACCCTAGAATCTTAGATGCAGGAGGAATACCTTTTTTTGGTGTATAAGTACGAAAGAAATCCTCAAGCTGCTCCATATAAAATGAAACATCACCATCTGTATTCTCTTTCGCTTCCTTGAATAGCTTGATCAGATCCCATGTTGAAATCCGATCAGCACCATCAAAAGCTGCTGCTGAATATTTTTTACCAGGTCGCTGCATAAATCGCCTCCGCATCTTTTTTAGCTGATGTTAATGACCTACGATGAAAAGGTACACGGTCTAGTATTTGAACCTTATACTTTTTCCGATAATGTTCGTTAGGATAAACTGTAACGACACGAGTATCTTGAATACCGCCTTTACCGCTCCGTATAGAATATCCTTCGTAGAAGACAAAACCAAGATCCGAACGAAGCCGAACCCATCTGATATCTGGCTCGTGCATTAATTCACGCCCATTTTTCTAACAAGAGAGTTAGCTACCGTCTTCCAGTAATTACGACTCCAGTCAGTGATACTATTATGATACGCTTCCCAAGCATTATCAATCAACTTTGCATAATCTTCCATATTGTACTCCTTCATATCAATACGGTTATGATACTCCCATTCTGTAATAGAGTCAACCATTAATTTTCAAATTTTCAAGGCTAGGACAGAAGGATTAAGATATTTGAACAGATCAAATTCTTCGACATTGTCCTTGTTTATCACTAAACCATCGCTCGTTATGCCTAAATTGCGATATACAATTGAGCGTCTATTCAGCTTCTCGTTCCAAAAGAATTTCTGCCCATGTTCAATAGATGCCACCTTAGGTTTAGATGCCGCCCATCCAGTATCAAAGTGCTTTCCTATAAATTCTCTCAATTCTTTCTTTGCTTTCAGATATTCATCTACCTCGTTATTGACAGGATAGCCATCCTTGCCAATGGCTGGTAACGCATTATACCAATCCATCTCACCATCATTGCACTTGTTAATGCAATATTTTTCTATTAGAGAATGGCAATAAAATGGCTTATAGTTATCTGGATTTACCCTATCTCCAGTATATGTGAGCATGTGTTTCCAGCTCTTGGCGGCAGTAAAGTATCGTTGCAAGGCTTTCCACTGTGTCTGTTTTTCTTTCTCTGGAATGCTATCGATAGGATCGGTGGTCATCTTGCCACCAAATAAGGCATCAGCTTCATTGCATGATCCAATAATGTGATCCAAGCAATCAGACTCCCCTGTTATATTTCCATCTGATATTACATGATCGAGGTGTTTGACTAATTTACTGTATAGCGTTGGATTTTCATCTATAGATCCTTCACTCATAATCACTCTAATCTGCTTGGGACACACATTATGTAATGCCAGTAATGATGCTGTACTGTCTATACCGCCTGACCACATTACATCTATAGTCTTCCCAGTCTTTGCAAAATCACATGCCACCTCAAACATTATATCTTCAAATGGAATTCTTGCTTCTGGATAATCATCATCTTGGTTGATGTATGGCATGTTATGATCCATATGCCATACGCCTTGAATATCATCCTTCCTATCAACAAATGCAGTAAATTGACCCCATATTGCAGCGCCGGACGACTTCTCCTTCTCTCTTTCTTTACTCCCTGGTTTTGTATGAAAATACCCTGCTTTGGTCTCTAGGTCATGTATAATATCATTATAGATCCCCCAATGCTTATCCTTTGAGAGCTTTGACCGTATTGTGTTAAAGAGCTGATTATGATAATACAGTAGCTTACAGTCAGACATTGCACAGATCCCTTATCGGTTTTGTGAAAACATCGACTGTAAAATAATCGGTGATGTTTGCTTTTGTAATGATATCGCCCTTGCTTGTTACTGCAATTACGCGCAAGTCCTCTGCCCCCAACCCAGCATTCGTTATCGGGGCAGACCCATCATAAACTACGCCAGACTTGGTTCTATCTTGAGGAGCAATGTAAGGACGGATATTCATCTCTTTATTCTTGCCTAGAGCATATTCTGTATCACCACATGCCTTGATTATGAAGTTTCTGATATCCATTTTAGATTTCAAATATTCTTCACAAGGCCTTGCAAGCACATAAACCATGTCTCGACATATGTGCTTATTAATGAAAAACTGTATGATGTTTGCATCAAGGTAGAATGGACTATAATGGCTCATGTTTATTTTATCACAAGACACGTTAGACATATATCTCCAAGAACGTGTGCCTAACTGGTAGCGGATCTTTTCAGGCCAGGATTTATGGATGTATTCCAAAGTATCCTTATCAGACATATCAATCTTCTCACCTATCTTCGTTCTCCACAGCGTGCTACCCATAAGAGTATCTGCTTCACATCCTGTCACAAACATATTAGTATCTGGTGAACTTGCTCCAAACAGATCAATATTAATTACATGCTCATGTTTCTTGACAACATGGTCATAGATGCTAGGTGCTTCATCAATAGCTTCATCTGTTGCTGATATGATTCTGAGTTGATCTTTGTATGCATATTCATCTAATGCTAGGAGTGCAGCAGTACTGTCAATACCACCAGACCACAGGAAGTCTATCCTCTTATTGTGTGAACATATCCTTTCTGCGCGATCATACATTAGATCATTAAAATTAGGTGTGTAATGCTCATCATATGGCACTATCGGCATGTGACCGTTATTCATGTTATATACAAACTGCTTCTCGCCGTACATATCGTTTATCACATTGCTTGGTGGATGTTTTATACTCGCTAGCAGGTCTTCTTCTGCTATCCTTAACTCCGCACGTTTGTCTCGAGCTGCCCCTGTCCATTTGTCACCAAGAGCTCCATTCTTTAAGGCTTTACCTACATGAGCTTTCCATTGTGCCGAATGCCAGGCTAGACTAGTCATCGAACATCTCTGGGTTCAACCATGTTACGTGATCCTGGTGGACAAACTTTCGATCAACATAACTGTTCCAAAGCTCCATAGGCAAATTTCTTTCTCCATATACATTACCCTTATTATCAATTGCATACACAGGCCATACTGATTCGATACCTATATCAGGAAACAAGTTTGCAACCGCATCTGGCAAATACTCATACTCTCCAGCAAGGACTGCTGCCCGTGCTTTCTCAAACACACGTAGATGCCATTGACCAGATAGTGGTGCACCAAATTGCTTTGTGTGCTCGGTTCCACTTAGTGAATTCATTTTTAATTTACCATAAGCATAGTCTTTATCGCCACCAACTTTGGCAACGAAATGCCTTAGATCCATTTTACAGGTTAGATAGTGCTCGCCGGCTGGTTTAGCTGGAGAGTTAGTATACCAAACAATCTCATCTTTCACGTGTAGATTGCAGGCAAACTTTTGCATCCATTCGCTGCAGAATAACGGCTTTATGTTATTCATATCCAACCAATTACCCTTGAAGGTATGAAGCATTCGCCAAGTACGCACAGGAAGACCATATCTGTACTTGTCTTTCCATTTCCCCCACGGGTCGCTAATAAACGTACCCTCACCTTCATGCTTGCCATCTTTTGATTTATCCATTGGACGTGCATCTGACGATCCAAACAGAGCATCAGCCTCACTACAATTCACCCACGTGTTAACGGATGGATCAGCAACGCCTAATACATCATCACTGTTATCAACTATGTGGTCAAGGTGCTGTACCAAAGATTTCCACAACTCTGGATATTCTAATTTACTATTTTCGTTGAGAATTACACGAAGCTGTTTTGGACATACTTCATTAAGAGCTAAAAGAGCACTAGTGCTATCAAGACCGCCTGACCACATAAAGTCAATTTGATTACCGTTTGAGGCAACCCACTCTGCTGACTTCATCATCACATCATAGAACTCTGGACAGTCATCATAGTATTTGTATTCGACAGGAGGCAACCAAGAGCAGTCCATATGATAAAAGAGCTGGTGCTCGTTCCAACGATCTCCTACACAAGTTGCAATCTTACCACATCTGGAAAGCACCTCTTGATACTCTTCCCACTTCTTTAAAGCTCTCTCTGTGTTTAGTCCAGGGATAGTCCACTCTGGATGTGCTTCCAGATGTCCCCACGCATAAAGATTAGGACGAATGCCAGAATTGTAGTATACCAATTTAGTTTTAGAATGATGTTCTCTTGACATAATATACTCACTTATTTAATATTTAATAGGTATGCCCTTTGACTTAATTTCACTGCTGTTTGCAGGTAACTTAAATTTAACATCAACACCAGTACTGACCAAACAAGCCATCCCAGGTATAGGATATTCGAGCACTGTTACTGAACCGGTTTTAAGATTGGCTAGCAAAAGTGTCTTTTTCTTTGTTATACCATCAACCCAATAACCTACTGGTTCTTCTTTTGCAGGAGCAATTAAGAGTTGATTTAATACCGTATCAGCTTCTCCACATAGTACTGGTTTATTCTGAACTATTACTTGTGGTTGCAGTTCAGGCTTGGGCTGTTTGGGCTCCTGTATCTGTTTTTCTATTACAGAGGCTTCGTCTTCTGTTATGTCTCGTGCAGTGCTTTGTGTTGTTTGACAACCCCAAAGGAACATGACACTAGCTGTTAATGCTAACAGGGTTTTCATCTTTGTATATCCTTATCTGTTCGATCAGTCGCCCAATATGGTCATCCCTTTTTTCTTCATATACTTCAGGAACACTATTTTCTACGGCAATGACGATAACTACATCAGCGACAGGAATCTTGGTTCGTTCTTCGAACATAACTGCATAACCACTACCTTGTGCAAAGTAGTCTTGTATCCATTCACGTTTTTTTGGCTTAGAAGATGTTTTGAAGTCTATTACAGCAAGTCGATTCTTCCAAACCGCTACGCAATCTGTTCGACCAGCAATACCGAGGTAATCAGAGTACAATGGGCACTCTTGAGCATATACCTTTGAGATGTTCTCATCTAGCAGAGGTTTAATATCATTAAACAACTGTATATTTGAAGGCACGTGCCTGTCCTTGTATCCTGGCTTATTATTTAGGTAATCTTCACAAAGAAAATGGACGTTGGTTCCTCTTCTTGATGCTTGAGCAGTGATTTTTTTAGCCTGTTCCTCACCTACACGCTTCCTCCATTCAACTATGCCCTTCTTCTTAAAATAGGAAAGCACTGTAGTGATTGAAGGATACTGCTTACCCTCCGGTGTCACATACCAGCGCTTTCCATCTTCGTTTTGTATTGTTTTTAAATCTTGAAACTCAAGCGTGCCATCATAATGTTCAAACATTTTTTCCTATGCTAATCCATAATTCAATTTACTAATTATATAGCTTTTGACTAACGGACTCCTTACAATATCAACAGCAGAAAATTCTACTGTATCGAACTGTTGCATCCTATCTATGATCTTCATAAAGGATCTAATACCATTCTTCTCCAAATCGCTTTGCATATAATCACCGCAGATAATTAACCTACAGTTCTCTCCCAAACGAGTAATGACACTATCCAATTCGTGGAACGTCATATTTTGACATTCATCTATTAGAATAATGCTATTGTTTATAGTAGTCCCTCTCACAAAAGAAGTCGACTGGAAATCTATTTTTTTTGATGATTTCAAAACATCATATGCATCGCCTCTACCAAACAAGTCGGTACATAGTCCGTAGTAAGGTGATTCATATGCTCTCGATTTTTCTTTTAAGTTGCCGGGAAGAAATCCCATATCTCTGGTAGGAACTACACTCCTAAAAATTGTTACGCTATCGTAATATCCTCGTTGCAAAACATCGACCAAAGCAAGGTATAGTGAAATAAAGGTTTTACCAGTCCCTGCTACTCCGTGTAGTAGGACATTTTGGCCAGATCGATAACTATCGAATGCCTCCGTCTGTGCTGGTGTTAATGGCGATATATGTTGCAGATGTAACCCTGTATTCTTTCCTCCTTGCTTTTTTTGTTTCTTACGTTCCCTCTTTGTGAGGTGGTGTTGTTGGTCTGGAAAAAGCGGAATTGGTCTGGCCATTATCCTTTAGATCCTTTTTTCTATTGGTTGTTTTTTGCTCTCGCATTCCTCCATTTTTCAACTGCTTTCCGCGTCTTGACTTCTTTTGAGGTAAACCGTGAACCTCGGGACGCAGCAAGTTCACTCGTCGGATGCGCAGCGGCTATCCGATCCAGGTTTTCATTCCAGCCGCCATCATTACGTAAGCCGCCTACTCCGGATACGATGTTAACTCTGGACGGTGGTAATTGCTGGATGTGCGGGTGGTCGTTTAGATATGCTTCTCGTTCAGAAATAGTCATAAGTACTTCGAACTCTTCGCCAGTTTTTTTATCAACGAACTCGTATGTTGGCATAATCTAAAATCCTCCACTATTTTTATTTAGTAACCGCAAGTGCTCGAAAACGTTGTTCGAGCAATTAAACTGCAATTGCGAAACTAACACTATGTTAACTTTATAAACCACATGACAATGCCATTAATGAATATGGCACATGCCACAGCATTTATAACAATCAAGGCCCTATCATTCCACACAATAGCCACCCACAACCACCCGGCAACACCAAGGAATTGTAAAAACATATTGTATGGATATAAATCGTTGATCGTCGCTATCATAGCAAAGACCAAAATGATTGACGCAACCCACTTCACCCACCATGTGGGCGGGTGTTGTGACTTGTTTGGTGTCAATGTTTTTGAGGGATTTTCGTGGTCCTTCAACCTTCTCTCTTCTTTCACGGATTACTCTTTCCGACTAACGTCCTTCTTAGGCTCATCGCCTTTTTGCCACTTAGTGACTTTAGTGCCTACATCCTGTATGTCTTTACCAACACCAGAGATTGTGTTACCACAGGCCGACAAGCTCATGGCAACAATCATAATAAAAAATAGCTTCACGGTTTTCTCCTTTTCAGCTCTTCACGCTCGTCCATGTAAAGCAGACCCTCTTTGACGAGCTCATCCAGGGTCCGTTCAACACCAGCAATAACACCAGCTTCAAAACCTTTTCGGTGACCGAAATAAAAAAGTACTGCGACACCGATAATAAATGCCCAAAACCATGGGTCGGCTATGGTGTTAGAGAACTCCATAACCGTGCCCCTTGAAAACAAAGTTCGTGGCAGCTTGTAGAGCCTTCTCACGGGTCATCTTGGGAATGTTTTGCATCAGCGCAACGTTGGGTGCACGGGCCTCTTTAATCACCTTGACACAATGTGCCTTAAACTCAACATCGGTCAGACCAGCGTCAGACCCATATTTCAACCAGAGATCAGACATGATCTCCTCAGTAATCTTAGCGTTCTTCATTACACCCTCCTATGTGATAATCAAAATAAAATAACCAATTGCGAAAATCATTGTCATGCAGACGATCTCCATGAAATGATAACCAATTTTTTTCAATTTTTCCATAACAAACTCCTCACATATAAACAACATAGAGGGAGGCGGCAATCATGCCGACTCCGATTACAATCCAGAACTGGACTGGTTCTGGTAACATTAGGCTGCTACCTTCTTGGAAGCAGCGTTGAACTTAGCAACGCTGTCTTTGATCATGGCATCGAACCCTTCTGGCGTGACCGGGAAACCAGCTCGTTTACATGCCTTCTTGGCATTCGTGCTCATAAAACCCTTACTTTCAAGGATTTTCAGCGGAGGGACATCAGCCGCAACTGCATCGAAAAACTCTTCGACAGTGAAGTTCTTGATCAAGAACGTCGTGAAAGGACCCATGTCGTTTCGGCAATGCTTAAATCGAGCAACAAACCGTCGATCAGGACCGAAGGTCAGGAATATGCCGTCTCTGTTCAGGTTTTCTTTGGTAAACGATGTCATATCTATCTCCTTATTTCTCATCATATATACATTATCGCATACATTTCGAAATAAGTCAACTGTTTTTTTCATAAAATTAATGCACTGTAACGTCGTCAATTTCGCGGTGTAGACGGTCTATAATTGAAGGAGCTGTACCTTTAACCTCGTCAAGCACTGTCAAAATCGATTCTTGGTCCATGCTAGCCGCATATATCTCGATTGCTGTTTTCATCATAACACCAGCTACCATGTATGACGTGTTCACTTCTGTTGGTGAAATGTGTTGCTCACAAAACTTGTACAGCTTGCTCTGGAACGCTTTCATTATTTGATCGGCTTTTTCTATATCACTCATCATTTACTCCTTTTCAACCAGCCTGATAGGGTATAACGGACACCCTCTGTAATCTCTGTCACACCGTGTCTAAACTCTTCACCCGCACATGGGAATAATAAATGCATCCCTGGTGCAGGCTGAAATGTCTTCTGACTATATGGGAAGTCAGTGTGTGGAAAATATAGATTACCTCCTGCAAAATCATCATTCAAATATACAATCGAGGCTAGCTCTCTGTCTTCCCAACCAGGCTCTGCATCAATATGAGGTTGCATATGAGTACCTGGATCCCATCTTGTTATCCCTCTGCATATCCACTCAACAGGCCCATTGAGAATATTACTAGCGTCGAAAGAAATGCCACTAGAAAATGCACTTATGATTTTTGCTATCTCATTATGGTTTGCAAAATTGGAATAATCAATCCACTTGTTATAAGTTGGATCGTTATGATGTTCTATTGGATGATCCGTATAACATTCATCCCAAATATTATCAACTAGCTCGTGCAATGTTTTGCATCTATTAGTCCAACCCCAGCCCCACTGGTCTTTATAGAAAGTCTTCATCAATCCTCTTATCCAATGTTGTATAAAATGTTCCTGCTACGTTTGGTGCATTAATCTTTCGAACATTCTTAGCATCATTAGGAACAACAAAACGGAAACTCACATCAGGGTGTTGGTTACAGAACCACGTCAAATATCCTGTCCGGGCTCGTTGATCGTTAGCTGTCGCCCTTGTTTCCATAGTGTAGTTATCTGTGCCATCATACAGATTGCTCATCGTATATTTGTCATCCTCTAGTATGAAATCCATACCAAGAACATACAGCTTGTGGTAGCCACGTCGAATTGCTTCTTGAAGAGCATTCATCCCAGCGTTTGATCTTGGCTGCTTAGGATTATACTCAACAGGTTCAAACTGCTCATCATAGTCAGGAACTATATGACGATCGTCATCAAAATTAGAATCTTGAATCTCTTTCGTGATCCCCTCATCGATGGAAACTAGCCACGTAGGTTCCCATTCACGATATAATGCGTTGCAGCCAAACGTAGGGTAAGGCTTCAATTTATCGAGATCGAATTCCTGCCTGCTTGCGCCATTGCATATTATAAACGCCGCTTTCGTCATGCTTATCCTCATTCACGTTGTTTTTGTTTTGCGCTTTCTTTTTTCTTTTTCTTTGATTGCTTGCCTTGTTACCGTTTTCCCAATTACCATCGTGCTTGTTGTACCGATAAGTTTTACCCATTGGTAAAGACTTCCTCCTTACTACCAATCTTTAGATATGCCAGGAAACGCTTCTTTGACTAGTTTGATCGTGACACCCTCATATGGAATCTTACGATCTTTGATAGAGAGCATTAGTTTAGCGTCCTTAGGATCTAAGCTCTCTAAAAACTGAACAAATTGAAGCTCTCGTTTGAGAGGATCCAACTTGTGGTACTCTACGCTTTCAACAAAGATGTGCAGCTTGCGATGATCAGCAAACAATACTGTTTGTAAATCCTCTGCTTCCTCTGCTGGATTGTACGGTGGGTCACCTTCTGGCAACAGCCACTTGATTTTAGGATCATAGCAAAAGCCAAGAACAGCCTTGAGGGCTGGGCTACTATTTTTCTGTAAGAAAGCCACCTTCTTTTGACGTGATCCTGTTCCCGAGATTTTACTACACTCTTCTAAAATCTCAGCAATGCCTTGTTTGTACGCCATTAAAAATCTCCTATACTATCAGTAAGTGTTCGCAACCTATGCTTCATAAAATAATTCATCAACTTACCTGACGGTGGAGTTTGATTTTCGTATTCAGCGATAGCTGCTTCTTGTATATCATCAGGAATGCAATCAAGATCAACAAGCTCTCGATTACGCTTCCAGCCTTTCAACATATTATCATCACAAAATTCTTCTGGTGTCATTGATGACCAGGCATTAATCTTCTTCGTCGTCAATGGCTTTTGTCTCGACTCAACCACAAACGTGTTACCAGCAGAGAGAAAGTTTGGTATACCATCTCCTCGATCACCTTTCATAATATGTTCAGCGATGAACTGAGCTGGGTTATTAACCCTGATGAATCTTTTCTGGACAGGGCTGTATTGTTCGACGTTACCGTACTTCTGTAACTGAACAAAGTCTTTGTCACCTGATAGAATTAATATCTGCTCTACCAGACCTCCATTAATAGCATACTGCCCATACTTGTGGCACAGGGCTCCTATTACGTCATCAGCCTCTGCACGTTCAATCTGAATTACCTTATATGGAAAGTTCTCTTTGATCTCATCTTTGACTACACGAATCGTATCGAAGATTGCATGCCAGTCATATCCAGACTCCTTACGGTCCTTCTTTCGACCAGCTTTATAGTATGGAAAGATATCGCGGCGCCAATAATGCTTATCATCACAGCACAATACTAGATCGCCATACTTCTCTCCAAAACGAACCTTGTACATACGAAGGCTATTCAATACCATGTGGCGTACAAGGTCTTCTTCAATAGGCACATTCTTCTGGCTACCTATTTGTTTCATAAGATTAGAAATCATAACTTGGTTCAAATCAACCAATATCATTGTAAACCTTTTAAGTCAGATCAAGTCGTCTTCTGGATCTGGCTCCCCATCATCTAAATCAAAGGATTCTATATCAGCTATAGCTGTATCTATCATTTCTTGGAAAGGATGGTGTACACCCAGGCTACGCTGTAAACACGATCGCATTGATTCTACAGTAAACGCAAAATCCTTCATAAATTGTTCATTGTCAATCTGAAACCCATGCATACCTATCTTGTTGGCCAACTGCTGTGCATAATGATCGACAATCTCGTTAGCATACTCGGCTTTCGAATCGAGTATACTTCTTCGAAATTCCTCTTGGTTTTGAGGCGGCCTGTCTCTACTAGGCTTAGGAAAATTGATTACGTTATTAGTCATTTAATAACCCGTAGTAGCACGATATTTTTATTTATCTTGCCAGACGGCTCTTCATCCTTTGCTTTGAGAGAATTAGTTAGTTTACGCAACGTGACCTTACCACCTTCAAGTACCTTTTTCAAAGTCTCTTCAGGGTTCTTACCTATGCGTTTCTCGACGGAGCTGTTGAGATCAAAGTTCTTAATTGAAGAACGGTTAATCTGCAACCCACCTCTATCAATGGCTCGGTACACACCTATCTTTTTAACATAGCCAGTATGCAAGACCCAGAGCTCACTAGCCCCAAGTATTAATCCTGGATCCACGCTTTGAACCTTGAAGCCTGTGTCGTTCGCCTTGAACTTCATATGCTTCACCTGCTGCTCGATAGACCTCGCGCGGGGCTTTCTTGAGCCTTTCGCTTTCTTGGTATTCTTGCTCCAACGAGCGCTGTCCTCGACTAGCATCTTCATAAACTCGATGAACTGGTTCAACTCGTCTTTGCTGAGATACGAGTAACCTTCCTCCAATTGTTTGTCCGATTTGCATTTAACCTCCTCCAGCTCTTCAAGCTGAGGTTTGTAGAATTCGGATATAGCAGCAGCTTGTGGAGACTTTACGTTCTCCTTATTTAACCACTTGTATATCTCAAATCCGGATTTATACCCACCGGTCGTAAATTCATCAACAACTTCTTCGAGCTCAGCAATGTAGTTACTGATCTGCTCCATCATTGCTTCACGTGGAGACTTCCGAGGGGCTGTTCTTTTCGCTGTAACCTCTACAGGGACGTCTTGTATCTTAGAAGCCTTCAACACCAACTCACGTTCGCGTTCAATCTCAGCAATTGTTTTCAAAGGCTCGCTAGGCTCAGCCATAACGTAACCCTTCTTTCGTTTTAAGAATGCAGGAATCTCTAAAAGATCGTCATCAAAAGCACTCGTCATCGATTTCTCCTTCTCAATTATATATCTATTATCGCATATAACTGAAAAGATGTCAACAGTTGTTTTTTTCCTAAGAACTACGCGAGTCTAACATGCCCTTGAGCATGCCTGTCCATTGTGCAGCTCTTAAATCCCAGTTATAAAAATTATCAACCCACATCTTTGCATGATCAATTTTATTCTGTAGATTCTCATCATGGATGTTCTTAACTACGCCCATCAGCACATTCAAGAACATATTAGCATGCCACTCCTTATTCTCGTGAAAAGGATACATGCTAGACCAATTTCCCGTTGTCTCAGGCAAGGCTGCAAAATTTGGACATATAACAGCACAACCAGCAGACATCGCCTCTAGGGCGCTTATACACGATGTCTCGGGCCATGTATTTGGATATGCGTATATGTGTGCTTCTTTGAGCGCATCGCGGACGACATCGTTTGGTTGATAACCGTGATATGTCACATTATCCTGTGATTTTAAGTCATCAAAGATAGTTTCAAAATCAGCATCCCTCTCACCATACTTTGGCCCGTAGATTTGAAAACTACTAAACACGTCGAGGTGGAGCTCAATATCATCTTTTGTTAGCTCAGTTAATTTTCGAAAAACGGGTGTAAGGATATCAAGCCCTCTGTGCGGAGTAGTATGATATATTAACCTGACAGGTCCTTTTTGGTCCTTCTTCCCTGACTCAATTGGATCGATTGCATTCTGCATCACAATACCTTCTTGGTATGGAATGCCCAATCCCATCACATAGCACCACTGTTGCCAGTTTGATACAAAAATTAATTTATCAAAACGCTTTCGACTTTCTACTTCCTTGAGATGTTGAACAGCAGGGTCATCCCACATATCATGGAGCCACAAGAGACTATTCTCCGGAACCGAACCAACAATTCTAGAATGAAACCAATTAAACTCGTCGATCATAGAGTTATCAACACGCTCACGTAATTTGTCGCGCATCATCTCTGTACCGCCTTTGGCCCCTGTATAGGTTCCGTCCTCACCAACTCCTTCAGCTCCGCTTAGGGCAAATTCCTCTTCAGCAAGCTCATCAACACCTGTGAACGTCAACTTAGTCATCAGTCCTCTAAATCCTTCTCAAATAGTACTACTTGACCAGCCTCTGGTACTGTAGTGGTTATTTTAATTACACTATTAACGCGAAAGGATCTCCACGCATTTTTGTTTGTATCCCAAGCCGGGACAATGTTTTCATTTACTTTTTTGATCTCTGCAGACTCGTCAAAAGGTAAACTTGGTTGAACTTCATCAGGAAGATAGGAAGGATCGAGGGTGCATTCCATATCACGCCGCTCACCATTAACTTTAATGAAACTAACAACACAAGTCATTGCCTGCAATGTATCTATAATCTCTTTTCTATCCATCGTAAATCCTCCAACTCCCATCTAACTGTTTACAAATTACACCAGATGTCTCCATCCGCATTTTGCCTTTGACTCGCACTTCATCCGTATACTTTACGCACTCTGCGCCTTTGACCTTTTGCGTACCAGTCGGTGTTACTACTCCGCTTATGGGTCCGCCACTACTTTGCCATTTTTGCGTTTGCCCTGTCTGGTACATATTATATGTAGCTGTCATGTGATGCATCTGTGATACCTTATCATACACATCACCAATAGTATATCCAAGCATACCACCCAGAGCAATACCTATACCCTGGCATCCATAATTACCAGCGCATAGTTGAGTTGCAGTTAGTCCACCTCCTACTGCACCCACCAAAGTACCAACGGTTTTCCCGTTGGCTCTTTGTTGACTTCCAAAACCCATAGATGCCATATTGCACGCACCCAAGATAGGAATGAGTGCAAACAGTACTATTGGAGCTAGACGTCTCATGGTGCGTTCAACTCTTCCTGAATAATTTGCTCGCGTTTGATCTCACCTTCGCGAATTCGAGTGACATCCTTGTCAAGCTGCTTGAAGGCTTTCTTAGCTCTGATCCTGGCATCGATTTCATTCTGCTTTTGAACCAAAGCTGTCAACACATCGTTTGCATCTCCGAGAGGAAACTCAAGCATTATAAAAGTACGATAATAGGTACCTTCTTGCTTAATCACTTTTTTGAATACATTATATCCAGTGACTGCAACATCAGCAATTACATTTTTAGCAGCTCTTTCATTCTCACGGAGGATGCCAATACCTTTACTGCTAGCAGTCCTTGTCGTTTCAGCAATGAATGCTTTTTGACTTGAACTTAGCTTACCGTTAATACGATCAGCCAAAGCGACTTTTCCATTCAAGATTGCTTTATCTATAGAAAATTGAAGGTCTCCTGAAATAGCAGTACCTACGCTGTAAACAGCCTCAGGTTTTTGAGGTACTTTAACAAACCACTTAGGAGTGATATCAATCGTCTCCTCAACAGCCTCACGAGCTTTTTCATCTAAGAGCTCAGCTCTTTTTTCAAGATTGGTCTGGCCACAGGCGCTTAGTATTAAAGCACCTCCAACGAGACCAACAACGACACGATAATCCATAATATATCTCCTATTTTATCTTCGTCAGTTGGTCGACAGCTATATCACGTGCGCCACTATCAACAAAAGCGCTTTTTACAACTGGTATAATATCCGGATAGAACATCGTTATTATAATACCAACAGCAACACCTATTAAAAATCTCATCGTTTCACCCATTCTCCATTAACATTACAAAGAGTGCCCCAGGCCTCAACTTTACGGCCTCGGACGTTTACAAACTTAGTGTATTTTTGGCAGCTGTTTTTAGCCACTACTTCTGTACACTGCTTGTCTTTTGTATTGGTAATAGTCTCTATACCGAGCTTTTCCAATAATGATTTTTTTGCTTTTAACTTAGCTTGATTACAAGCCTTGTTCTCACTAACATCGCCATCAAAGACTTTGAAGCCAGATGTAGGAATCCATTTACCATCTATCTGAGCTTCGAGGTCAATGAAGCACTTCCTTGTTTCATCCTTATAAGGATAAATTTCTTTTTTGATATTCCGAACACCTGTAATCTTAGATTCAATCACGCTAGTGATCTTGTCTTCGTATTCGCAGTGTATAGAACTAGCTACCAGGGGGGTTGATAGGAAGCCCATTAGGACGCTTACCACACAGGGTGTTATCTTTGAATAACCCATTCTTGGTACGCGGCCCGCATTTACTAAATCCTTCATTCCAAGGCCTTTCATTATATAATTCTCGGTCAATTTCTTGATTGACTTGAGCTTCATGTATCTCGATCATTTCAATCAATTCCATAAACACGCTAATCATATTACGAAATTTATCGACGTCTCGCTCTGTAGTATCAATTGGCGAGTGAGGTACACAAACAGCATCTTTAACCCCTTCTTGCATAGCAATCTTAGTTTTAGCCTCCATGCAAGTATCGAGTGAGGGGTAAACCGTCGGCTCGGCATTAAGGCCTGAGACTAGGGTTAGTATTAACAATGCTTTCACTTAAAAATCTCCATAAATGTTTCGATATTATAATAATCAGTTATTTCCATAAAAAGGTCAACAATTATTTTTCAGCTGATGAAAAACTAAACTTGCGTGGTCGACCCCAAACTTCTACAGCAGGCTTGCGAATAAACGGCTTTTTTGTTTCATTAGTGTTTGGATTTGGAACTGTCAAAACTACATTTTTTCCTTCCAACCATGCTTCTTGCTGTCGCAAAAGTCTCTCTAATGAGGTCACATCCCGTT
>MDSV01206902.1_pt1 | contig 22585 bp, 18 predicted proteins | sample 810851 | NCBI WGS metagenome assembly MDSV01 (sample SAMN05326640, study PRJNA326480) | marine metagenome | isolation source: seawater | place: Atlantic Ocean: North East | collected 2012 | reverse complement strand
TAGATATCGTTGCGCGACTGGGTAAAGAACCTGCTCAGCACTTTTTCGAAGCTGTTCTCCAACACCTTACCTAGCTTATCCTGTATCGATTTGCGCACTTCATACTCCACCTCAAACACCTCAGCCGATTCGCAGGCCTGCAGAATACACTCGTCGCTAGTGCGAATATCATCCACCATATACTTTTCTTTCGCCTGGCTCCCAAGCCATGTTTCTCCTGTTGCAACCTTATCTATATCTACACTGGCTCGGTGCTCTTTCACCCAAGTCTTGAAGATATCATGAATGATCTGAACATCTTCCTGCACTTTTTCCCGACTCTTGTCGGTAATTTCGCCAAAAGTTGTCAAGGTGCGCTTGAATTCACCGGCACTGATCATTTCGTAATCAACATCGTGCTTTTTCAAGACACGATGGAAGTTAGGCAGCTGCACAATTACACCAATAGAACCAATAATCGCGAACGGCGCGGCAATCAGCTTGTCCGCCAGGCAGGCCATCATATAACCGCCACTGGCAGCGACTTTATCTACGCAGATGGTGAGTGGTACTTTCGCATTCTTGAGTCGCAACAGCTGCGATGAGGCTAATCCATAGGCGTGGACCATCCCGCCAGGACTTTCCAGTCTGACAACAACTTCGTCAGCAGGAGTGGCGAGGGATAAAATGGCACTGATTTCTTCCCGCAAACAAACCACAGCGTCAGCAGCGATATTGCCCTTGAAATTGAGCACGTAGATGCGCTTTTTCTCATGTCCTGGGTCTGCATGGGCTTCTACACTGGACTTGTCTTTCTTACGGGCCGCTTTTAATTCCTTCTGCTCTGATTTCGCCTGCTTCTTCTCATCCTTGTGCACAGTCTTTAGGCTGTCTTTATCGAGCACCGCTTCCCGTAATGCTTCGCGAAGCTCTTCAAAGTGTTCATTGAGCCTTGTGACCTTGATAGCCCCTCGCTTACCCGTCTTCTTGCCACGCTGACCACTGGATGCGGCAACACCGATTACCACGATGATCGCAAACACGATGGTCACGGCCTTGGCGAGAAACATGCCGAATTCACTTAAAAACTCCATTCAGAGCTCCTTTTTAGTCTTCTTTATAGCGAGTATGGGATTGCAGTTTATAGCTTATCCGGACTGGGATTGCATCCGCCTGACGTAGTGTTCTATGAGTTGACCCGCAACACTGACATTAGCCGCCGGTATGTTTGGCAGGTCATCAATGTCATACCAGTCGGCTTCTTCAATTTCTCCCGGTTCGGGAACGATATCTCCGGACACGTAGTCGGCGAAAAAACCCAGCATCAGCTGTGAAGGAAAGGGCCAAGACTGACTCTTAAAGTAGCGAATGTTGTCGACCTCTACGCCCACTTCCTCCATCACCTCACGTTTGACAGTGTCTTCTGCCGACTCTCCAACCTCAATAAACCCGGCAAGACAGCTATAAAACCCGGTACGGTAGCGCGCATTGCGAGCGAGTAGAATTCGACGACCATCAACTACCAACATAATTGCACAGGGGTTGATGCGAGGGAAAAAGGAATGTTTGCAAGTGTCGCAAAACAAGGCTTGCCCTGAGCGGTCGGGGATCGTCGAGCCGCCGCAATAGCCACAAAAGCGATGCGAGGCATGCCAATCCAGAAGCTGATTGGCCTTGCCGGCTACGAACATCGTGCGCTCATCGCCTTCAAACAGCAGGCTTCTTAAGGAGCGTGATTCAGCGCCTAACAACTGCTCGGCACCTTCCAGTGCCTGCGTCGCCAGGAAGCTCTCATGCCCATGACTGACTTTAATCAATGTGTCTTTTGCAAATAATTCCTTAGAGATTTGATCTACCTGCCACAGGAACTCGCCGTCCTTTACCAGCAGTCGCTGACCGACAAACAGCAGCACGCGATCATTGCTGCCTAAAGCTTCAAGTCTGTGAAAGTAACCACTCATGAGCTGAACTATGTATACCCTCTAACGAAACAGGCAACCCGAGGGTTGCCTGTTTGATTGCGGACGGTTAGCAAACTAACCTGTCGTGATAATTAGGAACTCGCAACGCGCGAACAAGAATTAGTGTCCGCCGCCCATGACTTCCCCTACAACCGCTGAAGTGGTTTCAATCGGCGCTGAGTAGAAGTCCCAGAACGTCCACATAATGATGGTACAGGTCACCAGAGTCACCAACATTACCGGCAGACCCTTACGCATCCACATGCCAGGCGTGATTGCGAGGCTGGGATCGCCAGCGTCCTTGGCCATTTTCTCGGAGATGGTAACGATGAATACGTTCGCGGTGGAACCAATATGGGTACCGTTACCGCCCATACCAACACCAGCAGCAAGCCCCCAGAACAGAGGTGTGACGTTAATCCCCTGCGTTTCCATACCGGCAATAATCGGAATCATCGCTGCGGTGAAAGGAATGTTATCGATAGCAGCGGACAAGAATGCAGCCACCCACATTAGCAGCAGTGTAGCCACCAGCAGATCTTCCTGAACAAATGGAATGATAAACGTGCCCAGGTATTCGAGAAACTGGCTATGCTCCACGCCACCGACAATGATGAATAGAGAAATAAAGAACATGAGGAGGGCAAGTTCGGTATGGGCAAACGCTTCTTCCATATCAAGGTCTTTGCCTATAAACGCCAATGCGGTTAGTCCGAGCGCAGTAACGAACCACGGCTCCCAGTGCAGGGCATTGTGCATGATGAAGCCAATTACCATTATCCCCAGCACACCTATAGCGCCGTACCAGGTCTTGGGGTCTGACAATGGCTCACGGTCTGTCAAGTCCAGCTCATGGGGCGTAACCGCAAGCTCTTCCTTGAACAGGGTGCGCAGCATCACAAGTACCACTAGCCAAGCCACCAGCACCATGCCACCCATGTGAATCAGGAAAGTATTAAAGCCGATTCCAAAGGCAGAACCAATCATCAGGTTGGGTGGATCACCAACCAGCGTCGCCACACCGCCCGTGTCGGACAACAGCGCAGCAGCCAGTAGATAGGGAATTGGCGAAACTCGAAGCGACTGACAAATCAGAATAATCAGCGGACCGAAAATCACCACAGTAGTCACGTTATCCAACAGCAATGACAATCCGGTTACCAGTGAACCAATCAACGCCAGCAGCAGAAACAAACGCCCCTTACTGAAGTCAGCGGCCCAGTAGGCCATCTGTTGAAAGCCCCCGGTGGGGATCATGATCGCCACGATAGTCATCATGCCGCCCAGAAGGAAAACCACGTTCCAGTCTATTGCCTCAACCGCTTGATCTGGATTGTAGAAACCCATGGACTGACCCAACACGATCATTACCGCGGCGCCAGCCATGCCACATTTCACCCGATGAATTTTGTGTATTTCTTCCGTAAAGATAGCGATAAATGTCACAGCTAGCACGAGTGCCGAGACCAGCATATCGTTATTCCATTCAAGGGTTTCCATAAGTGTTTGTCCTCATCGAGAGCTGAATATGAGACTGCCGACTTGATTATCCCAATGGCTAATCAGCGTTTGCAGGTTTTAATTAAGTCTATACGACTTAAACTTTTGTTATTGTATTTTCGAGACTTTTTCGGTTCGCTGGCCCCAAAATCAGCAAATACTATAGCTTTCGAGTGGCCTGTTCAAGCAGTTTCGCGGCGTCTGGTCGCTAATGATTGCGGATTTAAAGCACCCGCTGACTCACAAAAAATATGGCTTTAAATCTGTCACTTATGCCTTATCAAGTCGCCGCCATAAACTGCCGCCGTCGCTCGCCTCATCGATCTCATTCAGGCAGGCCTCATGACTTTCAAGTTCGTCAGCTGTAGCAGCAACAATTCGCAGCGGTGACCTATTGGGATCGAATTTTCGATCCCTTCGCGCTGCCACTGTTCGCTCCTCTTGCTCCTCGCGCAGTGACAAGCTGGACTGTCCGCTGGTCATAAGCAGATAGACATCTGCCAGGATCTCAGCATCGAGTAACGCACCGTGCAGATCGCGCTGGGTATTGTCTACGCCGTAGCGCTTACATAGCGCATCCAGATTATTGCGTTGCCCCGGATGTTTCTCGCGCGCCAGAACTAGCGAGTCTAGAATAGCGCAGATATTCGCCATCTTGCCCTGCCCTGAGCCACTCAACTTCAGTTCGTAATCAAGAAAGCCAATATCAAAGGGCGCATTGTGTATTACCAATTCAGCGCCAGAGACAAATTCCAGAAAATCGGCCTCGACCTGCTCAAAACGAGGCTTATCAGCCAGGAAATGTGTAGTAATTCCATGCACCTCGATGGCAGCCTCATCGATTTCACGGTCGGGATTCAGGTACTGATGGAAATGCCGGCCTGTTAGGCGGCGATTTTGGATTTCGACACAGCCGATCTCAATAACGCGATGCCCCTGCTGCGGGTCCAATCCAGTCGTTTCTGTATCAAGTACAACCTGCCTCATCTCTAATCCGTTCTCAGTTGAAATTCTACCCGCGTGACACCAAGCTTAGGTTCAGCTAGTGCAGCTCATCAATTCCCTGATTCGCCAACTGATCCGCCAGCTCGTTCTCAGGGTGGCCGCTGTGACCTTTAACCCATTCCCAGCTGACGTCGTGTTGTTGCACCTGGGCATCCAGCTGTTGCCATAAATCTACATTGAGCACCGGTTTCTTACTGGCGGTTTTCCAATTACGTTTTTTCCAGTTCGGCATCCATTCTGTCATTCCCGACAGCACATATTTTGAGTCTGTAGTCACCAGGACCGAGCACGGCTTATTCAGCGCTTCCAAGCCCTTAATTACAGCCGTGAGCTCCATACGATTGTTTGTGGTTAGCTCTTCACCGCCATACAGTGTCTTTTCAGCTGCTCCGAAGCGCAGCAAAACACCCCAGCCGCCCTTGCCTGGATTGCCTCGGCAAGCGCCGTCGGTATACATCTCTACGTGTTCAGACACTTGGATTTAGCCCCGGGGTCGAATGGGATTCATGGCTTGCCAGGTTCAATGAATTTTTACTCGCGCTTTTTCCGCTGCTGGCATTACCACCGTTCGGGTTCTGAGCGGCCGCCAGCGCGGCACGATTGGCGTAATCGGAGCAACCTGCTTCACGCAGAGCATGACATAGACCCCGCCCAGGGGCGAGCCCAGCTTACTGGCAAAGCGCTCAAATTGGGAAGCATGCTTGAGGATACTGCGCAGCTTAAACGGCAGAAAATGCAGGCACAGCTGAGTCGAATCCAGATGCAGATCCAACAGTTGCAGCCAATCAGTCAGGCGACGGCGTGAAATAAATCTGGCACTCCAGGGTAAATTAGTCTTCCGCTTAAACAACTTCCAAAATCCCCAGAAACTGATCGGGTTGAATCCAACTATTAACAATTGACCGCCCGGGCGCAGCACTCGGGTCGCTTCGCGCAAAAGCCGATGACTGTCCTCGGTAAAATCCAGGGCATGATGCAACACCACGACATCAATACTGTCAGTGGCCAGGGGTAATTCCTCATTATCTGCGACTGGATTCGCGCTGCCGGGACGCCAGCTTGGAGCAAAAATCACCTTGTGGCCCACTGGGCTTTCCGTGACAAGGGAAAACTCCTCGTTACAGCCAATCTGCAGGATGTGGTAGCCAAACAAACGACTGAGCAGAGGATCTGTAAGGGCCTTTTCAGCCTGCCACACCGCTTGACCCTGCGGCGTGTGAAACCATTGCCCAACCAGATTAGCCAACATGTCTGAGTCGGGAAATCCTTTCAGCAGCCTGCGGCGGGTCTCATGTTTAGAATACACGTTCATGGGATTAATCGAGCGAGATTCAGTCTGACGGAAGTAAAATTCTATCCCGCCAGTGGCGCCAACACCAGCCTCACTGACTAAGTGCTAAGCATATGATTCTGTGGCATTTCTCGCTATCATGACAGTTGTTCAAGTAATCAAAGAAGGCTATAAGCTATTCATGTTCAAGCGCATACATCCAATTCCTGCGTTCCAGGACAACTACATTTGGGCAATCGTCAGCGCTGACGAGAATGAATTCGCAGTGGTGGACCCTGGCGATCCGGCCCCGGTGCTCGAATTCGCTGAAAGCCACAAGCTGAATCTGACCCATATTCTGGTCACTCATCATCATCCTGACCATACTGGTGGCCTGGCCAGACTCGCGGAGAAATTTAAGCCAACCATTTTCGGTCCGCGCCCAAGTAACATCAAAGGAATAACAAATTTCGTCGCTGAAGGTGACGACATCCAACTATTTGGCGCGCGCTTTTCTGTACTAGAGGTACCAGGTCACACTCTTGATCATATCGCTTATTTTAGCGACGACACGGCTCCACCCACGCTGTTTTGCGGCGACACATTATTCGCGGCGGGCTGTGGGCGACTGTTCGAAGGATCTCCAGCTATGATGTTCGAGTCACTTGCCAAGCTGACCGCGTTGGCGAGCAATACAGCAGTGTACTGTACCCATGAATATACCATGGCAAACCTCAAGTTTGCTGCAGCGGCGGACGCACACAACCCAGCATTGAAGTCACGTGCAGTTGCAGAGCAGGCCAAGCGCAATCAAGCCCAACCCACTCTACCCTCCTCAATCGGCCTGGAACTGGCGACCAATCCATTCTTGCGCTGTGATAACGACCAAATCATTAAGCAACTCAAGAGTCAAAGCAACACCGCATTGGATTCTTCGGTTGACGTGTTTGCCGCCCTGCGAGCCTGGAAAGACAATTTCTAATCAGGCGATGGCGCTCTGCATGAACACATTCAACATGAAGATCAACGCGGGCCCACGCACCAGAGCAGCACAGCTGTTACTGCTGTGTGCCATCCTTATTGGCTGTCAAACCAGCACCGAACTAAAACCCGGCCCGGCACAATCAAACCGCACGCAACAAGCTGAACTCACGGAAGGAGTAAGGCTTGAGAGGCCACATGCAAACACCTCCGCTCTCGTTCCCCGCGAAACCTCAGAAACGCCAGCTGGCTATTCATCGCTGTGGGAGCGGATGCGCGCCTCACTTCAACTGTCGCCCTACTATTCCCATTCAGCGGTATTGGAACAGCTGCCGCGCTACTCTGAAAATCAGCGCTACTTTGATCTTATTACGGAGCGTGCCTCACCTTTTCTGTTCTGGATAGTTGCCGAGATTGAGCGCCGCGGCCTGCCAATGGAACTGGCACTGCTACCTATGGTCGAAAGCACGTTTAATCCGGCAGCACACTCTCGACGAAACGCGGTGGGCCTCTGGCAATTCGTCGCGCCCACCGCAAGATCATTTGGGCTGCAGCAGGACTGGTGGTTTGATGGCAGGCGCGACCCCAGAGCATCTACCGTCGCAGCTCTGGATTATCTCGAAGTACTTAACGACCAGTTTGACGGGGACTGGCTGATCACGCTGGCCGCATATAACACCGGCGGCGGCAACGTGCGGCGAGCGTTCCGGCGGCGTGGCGCCGAAATTGGCGAACTCGATTTTTGGGAATTGCCGCTGGCACCAGAGACTCGCTCCCATGTGCCACGCGTGCTGGCACTAGCTCAGATCGTATTGAATCCCCAAGATCATGGGATCGAATTGGCCAAAATTGCCAATGAAGAGCCGCTGGCTCTGGTGGACGTAGGCAGCCAGATCGACCTGGCACAGGTAGCCGCTATGCTTGATGTTGATCTGGAAACTATCAGGAGTCTGAACCCTGGATATCTGCAGTGGGCGACCCACCCCGAACAGCCGCAAATTGTCGCGGTACCAAAGCAGATGAAGAATCAGTTTCAGAATAGTCTCGCGTCACTCGATCGCTCTCGGTATGTTTCCTGGGAGCATTATCGGATCCGGCCCGGAGATACGCTAGCAGGCATCGCCTCGCGCCTCGGCACCACTGTAGAGACACTGCGAGTCATCAATCAGATCCGAGGCTCAAGGATAATCGCTGGGCGCCCATTGCTTATTCCACGCGGGAGCGGCTTATCAGAGGCAGATCTGGCCAGTTTGCAGCCGCCGCTGCCAGAAACCAGGCTTGCGGTTGCGGTCCCGCCTCGCTATGTGGTGCGCCGGGGTGACAATCTATGGAGCATTGCCCGGCGTTTTGACCTGCGCTCCAGTGACATCGCTGCCTACAACCAGCTGGATCGCGATGCTTTGCTGCAACCTGGCCAGGAGCTGGATTTCGGCTTTATGGAAACCTCCACTCTCGCTGCGGATTTCCCTGCCAATCGCAGTGGCAGCAAGATCTATCGCGTTCGGCGCGGTGATACCATGGCCGGCATCGCTGAACGCTATAGTGCCAACCTCGCAGATCTGCTGCGTTGGAACGACCTGGGCAGAAATGATCTAATCTTTCCCGGACAGCAAATCCAAGTTGTCGCACCCTGAATGGGACTCAAACCAACATGACAGAACCAGCCGCACAGCAATCCGCAGCAACAAATCGAAACGAGGAGTTTTTTGGCCATCCAGCCGGACTCTCCACCTTATTCTTTACCGAGATGTGGGAGCGCATGAGCTACTACGGCATGCGCGCCCTGTTAGTGCTCTATATGACCCTGAGTATTCAGGAGGGTGGGTTAGGCATCACCGTGGCATCGGCCACGGCTATCTATGGTTTATATACTGGCGCAGTGTATTTCATGGGACTACCCGGCGGCTGGATCGCGGACCGCATGATCGGCAGTCAACAGGCTGTCTGGTTCGGCGGGATCATAATCATGTGCGGCCACATCCTGCTGGCAATTCCCAATGACAGCACGTTTTTCGTAGGCCTGGTATTTGTAGTGGCCGGAACTGGCCTGTTGAAACCCAATATCGGGGCGCTGGTTGGTCAACTTTATTCCCGCGATGATGAGCGCCGGGATGCGGGCTACACCCTATACTATATGGGAATTAACCTTGGCTCGGTTATTGGCTATTTAGTGTGCGGATGGCTCCAGGTTAACGTCGGTTACCACTGGGCGTTCGGCGCTGCCGCGATAGGTATGGGTCTGGGACTTGTACAGTTCCGCCGAACCCTGAACAGACTCCAGGGCGAAGGGGTATCTCCAACTCAGGTTTTATCTGCTGTGGGGCAACGCAACAGCCAGTTAGCCATACTTGCCAGTGTTGCCCTGATTGGATTGCTGACTACGTTTGTTATAAGCGGCGCGCTCCGCATTGACCCCGTGACCCTAGCTCGTTATGTCGCCCTGACTATTACTGCAGTATTTCTGGCTTACTATGCCGGTATCTATGCTTTCGCTGAGCTTAGCCCAACTGAGAAACGCTCCCTGGGCTCTTTGTTCCTGGTATGCGTTGCTTCCACGTTTTTTTGGGCCGGATTCGAACAGGCTGGATCGTCCCTTAATTTGTTTGGGCGCGACTATACTGACCGAATCATAAATAGCTTTGAGATTCCCCCCGCCTGGTTCCAGTCAGCAAATTCGTTTTTTATAGTTATCCTATCGCCATTTTTCGCGGCGCTTTGGATTAACCTTACAAAGCGTATGATCAATCCCTCCTATTGTATCAAGTGCGCGCTCGGCTTGATCATCATGGCAACCGGTTTTATCGTCATGTTTTTCGCAGCGCAAGTCGCCGCCTCAGGCATGCTTGCTGCCCCCTATTGGCTTGTGGCCACCTATTTCCTGCACACAGTGGGCGAACTCTGCCTCAGCCCCGTTGCTCTCAGCGCAGTCAGCAAGCTATCGCCAAAGCGTTTCGCCGGGCAGATGATGGGGGTTTTTACTCTGACCTATTCAATCGGCAACGTGGTTGCGGGCCTGGTCGCAGGTAACTTCGATCCAGAAAACATTCAGCAAATGCCAAGCCTGTACCTCCAGATTAGTTTATTCACCATAGCCATTGGCGTTGTGATAGCGATCTTCGCATTAAAGACCAAAAACTGGGAGTCACCCATTGACCAGAAAGCCGAACAGGTGCCAGCGACTGCTTAAGCCGATCAAAAATATTAGTTAATAGAACTCTAAAGCAAGGAACAAATGTTATGAGCTTTCTCGCAGGAAAACGTATTCTCATTCTGGGCGTAGCCAGCAAACTCTCCATCGCATCTGGCATAGCAGCAGCCATGCATCGAGAAGGCGCCGAATTGGCGTTCACCTATCAGAATGAAAAACTCAAAGACCGGGTACTTGGATTCGCGGAACAATGGGACTCCAACCTTGTTTTCCCCTGCGACGTAACAAGTGACCAGCAAATCGATGAACTATTCTCCGGGCTGTCTGAAAAATGGGATGGCCTTGATGGGATCGTTCACTGTCTGGCTTTTGCACCAGGCAATGAACTCGATGGAAATTACGTGGATATCACCACCAGGGAAGGCTTTCTGACGGCGCACGAAATTAGTTCCTATAGCTTCGTGGCGCTGGCCAAGGCCGGCAAGGAACTGATGGCAGGTCGTAATGGTTCTCTGCTGACATTAAGCTATCTGGGCGCCATGCGGACCCTGCCAAACTACAACGTGATGGGCCTGGCCAAAGCCAGTCTAGAAGCAAACGTGCGCTATATGGCATCTAGCCTGGGACCCGAAGGTACCCGGGTAAACGCCATTTCCGCAGGGCCGATTCGCACCTTGGCCGCCTCCGGTATCAAGAGCTTCCGCAAGATGCTCGACTATAATGCTAAGCAAACACCGCTGCGCCGCAACGTCACCATTGATGAAGTCGGTAATGCCGGCGCCTTTCTGTGCTCAGACCTCGCTTCAGGCATTTCAGGCGAAATCCTCTACGTCGATGGTGGATTCAACACGACAGCCATGGGTACCCTGGAGTAGCGTCGAGCGCCCGCATCTCAATCAATCGGATCCGTGTCAAAAAAAATGCTGATCCACCGAAAGATGGATCAGCATATTTTTAGATTAGATGACTGCTGACAGGCTTTCTACAGCTCTTCCTCTAGCATTGCGGCACTTATATCAGAGCCTTCCCGAAGACTCACAAGAAAAGACTGGTAATCGCTTACGCCAAGATCGCTTTGCAATGAATCTACCAGGCGATTTCGATCTGGTTCCGGGATGGCAGAAAACTCGCCGGGATTAACCTGGTTTAGCTCCACCAGCACGAAAGTACCATTGGCCAGACTGACGCTGGAAACTATAGGCTCACTCTCAGGAGCTGCCATGGTGAAGACGTGATCTATCACTTCACGATTTACACTGAAGTCGCTGCGACTGATGTTTTCAGCGTCTAACCATTCCAGCTCATTGTCGGCAAGCAGGGCATCGACATCACCACCTTCTTCCGCAGCGATCAACAGCTCCTCACCGAGGCTTTGGACCGCCTCACGCTCCATCTGGGTGCGCAGGATGACAGATATCTCTCCCATTACATCGTCCAGTGGGAGAACAGCTGATTCATTAAATTGCTGAACCCGCAGCACCACGGCCTGATTATCACCAATCTCAATTACATCGCTGTTATTCCCCTCCAGCATGACCTCGTCTGAAAAAGCAGCGGTCACTAGAGCCTGATTCGCGAACAGTCCACTACTACCCGCACGAGGTACGGAATCTGCGCTCTGTATTTCCAAGCCCAACTGTTCCGAGATTGTAATCAGGTCACCTGTTTCAAACGCAAGGTTAGACATGTCTTCGATTCGTTCCGCGAATAGCAAGTCGACTTCTGCACTCTTGAGTTCACGCTCTATTCGATCAGAAATTTCTTCAAATGCCTGATAAACATTCTCGGCGTCTTCGGTGAGCTTCACCACATGCACCCCAAACTCTGTTACCACGGGTTCCGAAATCTCATTCAGCGCCAGCGTCTCCAATGCCGCTTCTATGGGCTGGGGAAAAGCAGAACCATCGGTGTATCCGATATCCCCAGCTTCTTCTGCTGACACAGTGTCAGAGGACAGTTCCAGTGCCACAGCGCCAAAGTCCTCTCCATCCAGAAGGCGCTGCCTGGCAGTCGCAGCCAAATCCATTGCCGCCGCCTCATCCATAGTGCCCACTACCTCAAACAAAATATGGGATGCACGCTTTTCGGATGAGCCCTCAAAGTCAGCCCGCTGGGCATCGTACTGTGCTCGTATCTCTGCTTCATCGACCTGGATTTCGTCTGCAATGACATTCCGGTCCAAGACAACGTAGTTAACATTGACTGACTCTTCCTGGGTGAATTCAGCAGGGTTCTCGTCGTAATAGCGCTGGATCTCTTCCTGGCTTATTGCATTACCCAGAGTTCGAGTACCCATGGTTACAGAAACATAGCGGAAATCTCGGGTTTGCTGCGTAAGCTCTGCGATAGATTCAAGCTCAGAGTCTATGATGAAATTTGAAGCCGAATAAGCATTGGCGATCTGCCCCAACAACATGCTCTGGCTTAATGCCTGGCGATAAAGCGGAATATTGTAGCCCTGGCTGGCCATAGTGCGAACGGCAAGATCACTATCAAATACACCGTTGATTTGAAAACTAGGGTTCTCAATGATTGCCCTATCTACCCGGTCCGAGGACACAATCATGCCGGCACGATCGGCCGACTGCTTCAAAACAGTCTCTTCGATGAGCTGGTTCAGGGCGATCTGTTCCAGCAACTCCTGATCGATGTCGGCACCACCAAGTGAAGCCAATAAATTCTGGGTATTGAATTGAAGCTGAGCCTCGGTGATTTCTTCACCGTTTATCTCCGCAACAGGCGGAGATGAAATAAATCCACCGATCAACCACTCAACACCTGTGAGCGCGAATATGGCGACGATGAATCCGATAATGACTTTGGCGATGACGCCCTGGGAATTCTCCCTCAAATCTTGCAGCATGGAATTGTTTTACTCTCTACTTAACGCACAATTACGGCCGGCTCTAATTGTGCCTTCTAGAATTTACCTACAACTAAAAAGGCGCATCAGTGATGCGCCCCGTATCTTTTATTATTGGCGACCAGCGCCACCAATAATAATATTTATCGTATTTGACCTTTAGGTCAAACACCAAGCAGCTTAGGAATTAACTGAATCCTTAAGCGCCTTGCCTGCCTTAAAACTGGGCACCTTGGCTGCTTTGATTTCAATGGGCGCGCCTGTCTGAGGATTACGGCCCGTGCGGGCAGCTCTGTCTTTCGTAGCAAATGTTCCAAAACCTACCAGTACAACCGGATCTGCTTTCTTAAGCGAATCAGTGATTGCATCTAGCATCGCATCAATAGCACGACCGGCGGCAGCTTTTGGGAGGTCTGCACTAGCAGCAACAGCATCTATTAATTCTGATTTATTCACGTTATCCCCTTTCTAAATTTAAGTTGTTTTTTTGCTAATTCGCTTCCTTGCCAATCGAACCTTGCCAATCTTTCGACACGAGAATGGTTCATTGCGATTGGAGTTAAGCCTGAAAAATTCGTTTCTCTACACCTGGATTTTAAGCAGAATTTTAATCTAGGGTTCGCCCGACACTTGGCCTTACTTTTTAATTAAGAATTCCCAGTGAAAACCCCTGGAAGTCCCGCCACGCTTGCCGTGTGATGAATTCTTTATACCAATTGGCGAAAAGCTGTGTCAACCGAAAACACCCAGGTTTAGTGGGTATTTATGTGCTTTTCGTCACCACTTTGCTCTTTATCATCGCAGCTGGGTTCGCTTTCCTGTTTAGAATCTTCATCGCCACTCAAAGGAGTGGGTTGATACTCCAAGGCGTGTTCCAGAACTTCATCGATCCAGCGTACCGGAACAATTTCTAGGTCAGCCTTGATATTGTCCGGAATTTCAGCAAGATCTCTCTCGTTGTCGGCAGGAATGATCACGGTTTTAATGTTTCCTCGATGTGCTGCCAGCAACTTCTCCTTCAAACCACCAATTCGCAACACCTGGCCGCGCAAGGTGATTTCACCCGTCATGGCCACATCGGCCTGAACCGGTGTATTCGTTAACACTGAAACCAGGGCCGTACACATGCCCACGCCAGCGCTGGGGCCATCCTTTGGGGTCGCTCCCTCTGGCACATGGATGTGCAGGTCAATTTTTTCATTGAAGTTAGAGTCGAGACCGAGCGCCCTAGCCCTACTTCTAACCACAGTAAACGCGGCCTGAATCGATTCCTGCATGACATCACCAAGTGACCCTGTCTTGATGGTTTTACCCTTACCTTCGACTGCAATAGCCTCAATGGTAAGCAGCTCTCCGCCTACCTGGGTCCACGCCAGACCATTAACCTGGCCAATCATGTTTTCTTCTTCAGCTTTGCCGTAATCATACTTGCGCACGCCGGAGTAGTTTTCCAGAACCTCAGGAGTTAACACCTTCGATTCTGTAGCCTTGTCCAGAGAATTCTCCTTCACGACCTTACGACTGATCTTTGCGATCTCACGCTCCAGACCCCGCACGCCAGCCTCACGCGAGTAATAACGAATTAAATCGCGAATGGACTGCTCATCAAACACGAGTTCGTCATCGGCAAGACCATTGTTCTTCTTCTGTTTCGGCACCAGATAGCGTTCGGCAATATTTACCTTTTCGTCCTCGGTATAGCCTGGTATGCGAATGACTTCCATCCGGTCGAGTAATGGCTCAGGAATATTCATGCTATTGGACGTACAAACGAACATGACTTCTGAAAGATCGTAGTCCACTTCGAGATAGTGATCGTTAAAATTATGATTTTGCTCTGGGTCCAATACTTCCAGCAGCGCCGATGCGGGATCACCGCGGTTGTCCATTCCCATTTTGTCGATTTCGTCTAACAAGAACAGTGGGTTTTTTACCCCAACCTTGGATAATTTCTGCAGCAGTTTGCCTGGCAGTGAACCAATATAGGTACGTCGGTGTCCCCGTATTTCTGCCTCGTCACGAACACCGCCCAGCGCCATGCGCACGAACTTCCGATTGGTTGCTCGCGCAATGGACTCGCCCAGGGAGGTTTTACCGACACCCGGAGGGCCCACCAGACAAAGGATAGGTCCCTTCAGTTTCTTGACGCGTTTCTGCACTGCCAAATATTCAAGAATACGTTCTTTGACTTCTTTTAAGCCATAATGGTCGTGCTCGAGAATGTCCTCTGCCTTGCCCAGATCCAGGCGCACTTTGCTGCGCTTCTTCCAGGGAACATTGATCATCCAGTCCAGATAGGTTCGCACCACCGAAGCTTCCGAGGACATAGGGGACATCATCTTCAGCTTGTTGAGCTCTGCAGTCGCCTTTTCCTTGGCTTCTTTGGGCATGCCGGCATCGTCAATACGCTGTTTTATTTCTTCCGCCTCATTAGGCACGTCATCCAACTCGCCCATTTCCTTTTGGATGGCCTTCATCTGTTCATTCAGGTAGTACTCGCGCTGGCTTTTCTCCATTTGCTTCTTGACCCGACCGCGAATGCGTTTTTCGACCTGGAACAGGTCGATTTCCGATTCGATCAAGGCCATTAGATGTTCGATGCGCGCCTGCAGGCCCGCCAGCTCAAGCAAATTCTGCTTCTCCTGAAGTTGCAGTGACATATGGGAAGCAATGGTATCTACCAGCCTGCCGGGCTCGTCTATGCTCGAGATCGAGGTCATGACCTCCGGTGGAATTTTCTTGCTAAGCTGCACATACTGATCAAACTGAGACAACAAGGAGCGGATCAGTAGTGCGGATTCTTTCTCTGGAATCTCTTCAGGCTGAAGCACCTTGGTATCCGCCTGAAAGTGGTCGGCATCGAAAAGCACGTCTTTGATCATGGCGCGATCTAGACCTTCGACCAGCACCTTAACTGTACCGTCGGGCAGGCGGATCAGTTGCAAAATAGTAGCCACAGTACCAATCGCAAACAGATCCTCTACACCTGGCTCGTCTTCAGACGCATTTTTCTGTGCAACTAAAAGGACCTGCTTGTCGCTGGCCATGGCAATTTCGAGGGCTTTAATAGATTTGGGGCGACCCACAAACAGTGGCTGTACGATTTGGGGATACACCACTACATCACGTAGCGGCAAAAGTGGAAAACTGGCGTTATTAGCTAGCTCGGGGGGTAAACTCATACGTGTCTCTTAAGAAGAAAACATGTTCCAGGAAAACAATTCAAACACTAGCCCAAGAAATGGAGCCGGTGGCGCAAAAATCAAGTACCAGCGACGAATTACTCGGCCATCTCGACTTATTCGTCGGCGGCTGATTTGCTCGATTGCTCGATATTTTCGTACATCAGCAGAGGCTCAGATTCGCCTTGAATAACTGCTGCGTCAATAATGACCTTGCTGACTCTTTCCAGCGAAGGAATTTTGTACATGGTATCCAGGAGCACGGCCTCCATGATGGACCTCAGGCCACGAGCCCCTGTCTTTCGCTCCTGCGCTTTGCGGGCAATGGCGCGCAGCGCGTCATCTCGGAATTGAATCTCAACGCCTTCCATTTCAAACAGCTTGCTGTACTGTTTGGTGAGAGAATTCTTGGGTTCTTTGATGATACGCACCAATGCGTCCAGATCCAGCTCATCCAGGGTAGCGATCATTGGCAGGCGCCCAACAAATTCGGGGATCAGACCATATTTCACCAGATCCTCAGGTTCAACTTCACGCAGCGTCTCCCCTACCTTGTCCTCACGGTCCTGACTGCGGACTTCGGCGGTGAAGCCAATGCCGCTCTTCTCTGAGCGATCGCGAATAATCTTGTCCAGGCCGGCAAATGCGCCGCCACAGACAAACAGGATATTGGAAGTATCCACCTGCAGGAATTCCTGCTGCGGATGCTTGCGACCACCCTGAGGTGGCACCGAGGCTACGGTTCCTTCGATAAGTTTGAGCAAGGCTTGCTGAACCCCCTCCCCAGACACGTCTCGAGTGATGGACGGGTTGTCGGATTTGCGTGAAATCTTATCTATCTCATCGATGTAGACGATTCCAATCTGGGCCTTCTCAACATCATAATCGCATTTCTGCAGCAGTTTCTGGATGATATTTTCAACATCCTCGCCTACATAACCCGCTTCGGTCAGAGTAGTTGCATCGGCTATGGTAAAAGGCACATCAAGCAAGCGCGCTAGTGTCTCCGCCAACAGGGTCTTTCCGGTGCCGGTTGGCCCCACCATCAGGATATTGCTCTTGCTCAGTTCGACTTCGCCGGTGGCTTTATCGTAATTGAGGCGCTTATAGTGATTATAAACCGCCACAGAAAGCACTTTCTTGGCACTCTCCTGACCAATCACATACTCATCTAGCGTGTTCTTTATTTCTTCAGGGATCGGCAACTTGCGCGCAGTGCTTTCCGACTCCTTCTCCTGAATTTCCTCGCGAATGATGTCGTTACAGAGATCGACACACTCATCGCACACAAAGACCGAAGGTCCTGCGATCAGTTTTCGCACTTCGTGCTGGCTCTTGCCGCAAAAGGAGCAGTACAACAACTTGCCGTTGTCGTCGCCTTTGTTGTATTTGTCGTCTGACATACTTCTCTAACTACTTAACCTTACGATATTTAAAACTAACGGGTAATGTTAATACTGCGCGCCGGTCAGGCGGGTATTGGACGGATTCTGTATAATCCAGTTAGTCCCCGTGATCCCACGCTATGCCCCTAAAATTAAGGCATTGAGCGGTGATTGCAAGTTAAAACTGGAACTTTAGCCAGATTCCCCTGACTTACTCACTTTATCTACCCTTCGCTCGATTACTTTATCCACCAGACCGTAAGTCACGGCCTCTTTGGCGCTCATAAAATTATCGCGCTCTGTATCCATGGCGATCTGCGCTTCTGATTGTCCGGTATGTTCTGCAAGTAATACATTGAGTTTCTTTCTTATCTTAATGATTTCATTAGCTTGAATTTCTATATCAGATGCCTGACCCTGGGCACCCCCGCTTGGCTGATGGATCATCATCCTGGCATGAGGCAGCGCTAAACGCTTGCCAGCCGCGCCGCCCGCCAACAACATAGCCCCCATGCTGGCCGCCTGCCCGATGCACATAGTACTCACATCCGGCTGGATGAATTGCATGGTGTCGTAGATAGACAATCCTGCAGTAACAGAGCCACCTGGCGAATTTATGTACAAATGTATGTCTTTATCGGGGTTTTCAGATTCAAGAAATAACATCTGCGCCACAATGAGGTTTGCCATATGGTCTTCAACTGGGCCAGTCATGAAGATGACCCTGTCTTTCAATAGGCGCGAGTAAATGTCATAGGAACGCTCACCGCGCGCTGTTTGCTCTACAACAACTGGCACAAGTGCAGCGATGGGGTCGTGGGAACGACTTGGCATTGCAGGATTTCCTTTTAGCTAGACAGTCCGAAGGCGCTACTTACGTGTAGACGCCCCTGCACTGCAGGGTTAAATTTTGACAGCGAGGAGAGTGCTCAGGCAACTCAATCCTCTCCAGCGCCCTGGGCTTCAGGCTTAATAACCTCTTGGTAGGTCACTTGCTTATCCTCAATACCCGCTTCTTCTATAATGTAGTCAAATACTTGATCTTCAATGACAGTAGACTCGATTACCTGCAATTGTTCTTCATTGCTGTAATACCATTTGACGACTTCGTCCGGTGACTCGTATGTCGAAGCAATTTCCTCGATAGCCTCTCGCACCTTATCTGCATCGGCCTGAATGTTTTTCTGGCTAATTACCTCCCCCAGAATCAATCCCAGCATGACCCGACGCTTGGCCTGTTCCCGAAATAGATCATCCGGCAGCGAGCCGGGATCAAAGCCCTGACCTCCGCCCATCTGCTGGGCAGTTTGATGCTTCAGCTGATGAATCTCGCTATGCACCAAGGAGGCTGGCACATCAACTTCAGTCTCAGCCAATAACGCGTCCATGACGGCGGTCTTAAGCTTATTCCGGCTCGCGGTTTTCATTTCCCGCTGCATGTTGTTGGTGACTTCCTCACGAAAGGCTTCAAGTCCGCCCTCATCGACACCAAAACTCTTGAAGAATTCCTCATCCACTTCCGGCAGCCTCTGCTCGCTGACCGCGCTTAGTTTAATATCGAACTCAACCTCTGCGCCGGCCAGCTCTTCGCTTTGATACTCATCGGGAAACTTCAGAGCCAGCGTGAATTCATCACCAGCCGATTTACCGATCATGCCTTCTTCAAAGCCGGGTATCATGCGCTCAGAACCTATCACCAGATTTTGACCCTCAGCCTTGCCGCCGGCAAATTCTTCCCCATCTTTTTTACCAAGGTAATCAAGATTTACCATATCGCTGTCGGCGACAGGTCGCTCCACTTCTTCCCAGGTCTGACGCTGCTTACGAAGGGTTTCAATCATTTCATCAATGTCGCTATCTGAGACTGCAGCTGCTAAGCGCTCGGCTTTTACACCGGAAAAGTCAGGCAGACTGATTTCAGGATAGATCTCGAATATCGCAACAAATTCGAGATCATTACCCTCGTCGAGATTTGTAGGCTCTATTCTGGGCTGTCCGGCAGGTTTCAGACTTTGCTGATTGATGGCCTCGTAATACATCTGGCTCATCAGCTCTCCCACGACTTCCTGACGAACGCCTTTGCCGAACCTACTTTTAACTACCTTCATGGGCACCTTGCCCTGTCGGAAACCTTTCAGTCGAATGGTTCGCGCTGCTTCCTGCAAGCGTTCATTCACTGCTGTATCCACACGGTCGCTGGGTACCGCGACGGTCATTTTCCGTTCTAATCCTTCAGTCGTTTCTACTGAAACCTGCATGTTTAAACCTCGTTCAATTCAGTATGGTCGCCGGTCTCTGATGACGGCGAACTCCTGAGTTTGTTTCTAATTGGTAAGAGAATTCAGAATTGCTCGATTCAGGATTGCGCCAAAGTGGCTGATTTCCTGCTAATTCAAGGAGTTACGATGATTACCCGTGTGAGCGAAGTGCGCGATTTTCCCATATCGATATGGGGACTGCAACGCTTGCCGAATTGCGCGATTGCGCCCAAGATGCTCCTGCGTGTGATCGCCATCCAGTAGCGACCAATTCCTGACCTCAAGCGCCTGACTCATTTAGCGGGAGTATGAAAATTCATAGCAAGCAACCCCATCAAGTCATCGGTGTAATTCTGGCAGGCGGCAAGGGCAAGCGCATGCGTGGCGGAGAAAAACCACTCCAAACCCTGCAAGGGCGAGCGCTTATTGAGTACGTGATTGAACGGGCCGCTCCTCAGGTCGATAAGCTGATCCTTTCGAGCAACTCAGATCCAGCTCTGTATGATCAATTGCAGCTCCCCATAATTGCCGATCGTTTTCCCGGGCACTCCGGCCCGCTGCTGGGAATCAGCAGTGCCATGTCCTGGGTTTCGACTCGGTATGCCCAAACCGGGACGCCGCCTTTCCTGGCTTGCTTCGCTGCCGATGTGCCGTTTTTCCCGGAGAGCCTGGTCGCGCAACTTCTGCATGGAATGATGGCAAGCGGCAGCCAGGTGGCCTTTGCACGCGAAGCAGGCCAGCTACAACCTCTGTTTTCAGTATGGGGTATTGCAAGTCGCAGCAAATTGGACCGGGCCATTGCAGCAGGTGTGCATGGGCCAAAGCCGCTGCTACCAGAATTGAACTCGATAACCGTCGATGTGACTGCGGAGTCCGAATTTGATTTTGCGAATATTAATACGCAGCAGGAGCTTCGAGCGCTGGAACAGCGCCTGTCCAGATTTGGTAGAAATGATGGTGATTAGCAGCGGGTGTCTACGCTCACGGACCAAACTGACCCGTTCGAGCAGCAGCCGATGACCCATTGGATAATGATTCGCATTAGTCAAAGGATCGATAATGAATCAGTTAAGCGCAGAAGCCACCGTGTTGCACGCCAGGGTGAATTCACTTAAAGTCGATGATAGGCTTGAATATAGACAGCATCGAGAGCGAATCTGTTGAATGGATTGTCTCCCGTTTTTGCCAGTTGATATCGCTGACCCTCAAGCCAAACCAAACATAATAAGAATAATCAAACAATCCTGGGCTATGTCGCAATCAAGTAATAATGATCACTCCGCCAGTAGTGCCGCAAAGCGAGCCGAAAGCGTGTTTTGTCAGAAGGACCTGTGGTATTTCCGCACCCGCGAGGGAAAGGAAATCGGGCCTTTCCGCTATCAGTCAGAAGCACAGAGCAATCTTGACCGCTTTTTGGCTGATCTAAAGGCGAAACTGCAACTGGAGATCCCCGCTGAGTAATTAGCAGTCGATTCAACTGCTTAAAGCATTTTATCCCGAAAAAACCTACCGCTGGGCGCTGGCGATGCTGTGCACTGCTGAGCGGCGTCAGAACTAATCAGTCCTACATGAATTCCTTCGCGCAAACCCAACGATCAATCACTATTGGCTTCGGCCCTGGCTATGCTAGCAGCGAGATCTGGAAAGACTTGCAGTCGAAGTTAGTGATTCCGACCGAGATCGTGACTATCACAGCGGCGCAGCGCTACAACCCTGCCCTAATCCTGCTGGATCACCATCTACTGAGAGAAATGGACTTCCCCCAGTGGGTAGAAGAATTTCCAGAGGCTATTTTCCTTGGCACCGACTCCCTGAATATTGATGCCGATCTGATTCTGAGCAGCACACTACCCTACAAATAAACCATCAAGCTATTGGAGATGGCCTGCTATCAATGGGCGTTGAAGAGCGAAAAAACTGAACGAGCAAAGATGCGTGAAACCAGCTTTCGCTACCTCAACAAACTGGCAGATATCAGTATTTCCCTGTCTGCAGAAGATGACCTGATGACCCTGCTCCGAAAAATCCTGACCGAGGGTCAGAACATCGCCTGTTGCGATGCGGCTTCTTTGTTTCTGATTAACGAGATCAACGACCACGAACGTGAACTGGTATTCAAGCTCACCCAGAACGATTCCATGGATTTTCCGTTTGAGGAGATGCGCTTTCCTTTAGATGAGTCCTCTGTTGCTGGGTACGTGGCGCTAACTGACGGCGAATTAAATATACCTGACGCCTATCAGCTATCGGGCACTGTACCATACAGATTTAACCAGTCATTCGATAGAAGAACTGGCTATCGGACGAAGTCAATCTTCGCTATACCGCTTGCCAATAAACAGGAGGAAGTTATTGGGGTTCTGCAGTTTATAAACCGCAAAAAAGCTCGTTCGCTCAAGATTACAGATGAAAAATCGGCATTGGCTTATACACTAGCATTCGACTCCGACATCAATGTGCTACTGCAGGCGTTGGCGAGTCAAGCCGGTATCGCGATCGAAAACACTATTCTTCAAAACGATATCAAGGCCCTGTTTGAAGGCTTCGTCAACGCCTCGGTAGCGGCTATCGAACAACGAGACCCAACCACTAGCGGTCATTCCTTCCGCGTGGCTGATTTATGTGTCGGCCTTGCAGAATCAGTTTCACTCTCCAACCTTACCCGTCTGCGTAATTCCCGATTTAGCGATACAGAAGTTCGGGAATTGCGATACGCAGCCCTGCTGCATGACTTCGGCAAAGTCGGTGTACGCGAATCTGTCCTGGTGAAGGAAAAGAAGCTGCCCGCTGGTTCTTTAGAGAGCATTCAGTATCGCATCCTGTTGGCCAAGGAGCGGCTAAAGACTCAATCTCTTTCCAAGCAAATCGCAATGCTTAGAAATGGTGGTCTAGATGAATCAAGGTTCGCTGAGTTAGACAAACAGTTGGCTGTAGGCACGGACATGCTTGACGAATTCTACCGCATCATTGTAGAGGCTAACGAACCCAGTATGCTCGAAGAGGACAATCGCGAGATGCTGGACCGTATAAATGCCTACCGCATGGAGTCTCAG